>Ga0247608_10000760_pt1 | contig 49443 bp, 43 predicted proteins | sample 176DNAGHGlowgp2_FD_193490 | JGI IMG/M metagenome (GOLD analysis project Ga0247608, IMG submission 193490) | Sheep rumen microbial communities from Palmerston North, Manawatu-Wanganui, New Zealand - 1766 DNA GHGlow gp2 | ecosystem: Host-associated > Mammals > Digestive system > Stomach > Rumen ...
GGCAAACCAGCAGAGAAGGAATATTGCCGAATACTTGATTTTCCGTTTCTTCAGTTTCATTATTCGATAGTTTAATACCATTTATATCCGTGTTCCTTGCAGTAGTCGATGGCGGGTTGATAGCCTTCATATACCACTCGAACGCCATTTCCAGATTGACCTTTACGCCAATGCCACGCTCGTAACAACCCCCAAGGTTGTTCATCGCCTTGGTGTCACCCTCGTAAGCCTTCTCACGATAGCCGTCTGCCTTGTTTCGTTCCTTTGGCATAGTCAATTCTCCTAAAAGATGTTGCAAAATTAGTCAATTCTGATTAATTACGAAGAATAATGCGTAACTTTGTACCAAGTTTTGAGAATTATTAGTATTTATGGGCAGACTCCAGGGCAGGTAAAGCTGGACGAGGAAGGTATCCAGACGATGCGGACACTGGGACGCAACATGGCTTGGATAATAAAGAAACTGAACGTTACCGAAGATGGACATCCTCAGAAAGAACAGCCGGTTTGGACTAATTTCATCAGATAAGAAGGAATGATAGAGATTCAAGAAGCAACCAAGAGCCAGGCGGCAGAGATAGCCTGCCTGATTATGACGGCCATGACGGATGACTGTTGCCTGTATTTCTGTGGTGAAGGTTACGGGTTGGAGGATTGCCGCAAGATGATGACGATGCTTGTTGAGCGCGAGGATTCGCAATACAGTTATCGGAATACGCTGGTGGCGATGGATGCAGATAGGGTTGTCGGCATTTCCGTCAGCTATGATGGTGGGCTTCTGCATGAACTTCGGCGAGCCTTTATCGAGGCTGCCAAAGAACATATCGGCAAGGATCATACGGGTATGGATGATGAGACGCAGGCAGGCGAGCTGTATCTTGATTCTTTGGCCGTGCTTCCCGAATACCGTCGTCAAGGCATAGCCCGAAAGCTGTTGTTGGCTACCAAGGAACGGGCAAATCGCATGGGGTTGCCATGTGTCGGACTATTGGTAGATAAGGGCAATCCCGTCGGCGAGGCATTATACGCGTCCGTCGGCTTCCAATACGTGAATGATAACCAATGGGGTGGTCATCCAATGAAACATTTGATATTATAGACTATGGCATATGAGCCAAGGATTTATTATCTTCTTCATTGGATTTCTTCTAAAGCCCCGGTCTCTGAATCAATGATAAACCCACGAACCACGATATCCTTCGGCACCAGCGGATGGGTCTTGATGGTCTCAACGGTCTTGCGGACGGAGGTCGGTGTGTCCTTAAAGCCCTCCAACCACTGGTCGAGGTCGATGCCACACTTGCGGATGGTGTCGAGTGTCTCATCCGTCACGCCACGGGCAATCATCTCATGATGGAAATGGTCGTAACTCATGTGGCAGGCTCCGCAATGCGAGTGAGCCACCACCATGATTTCCTCCACCCCCAGCTCATAGATGGCTACTATCAAGCTACGCATAGCTGAGTCGAAGGCAGATATGACTAAGCCTCCTGCATTCTTGATGATCTTGGCATCGCCGTTCTTCAGACCGAGGGCCGCAGGGAGCAGTTCGGTAAGTCTGGTGTCCATACACGACAATACCGCCAGTTTCTTGTCGGGGTACTTGTCCGTGAGATACTTCTCGTAGCCTTTCTGTGCTACGAAAGTCTTGTTGTAGTCGATAATCTGGTCTATCATATCACAAAACATTAAAACTAAGGGCAAAGTTACTTATTTTTGCAGCAAAATCACTATTTTTGCAGCAATTATTAAAATAGTTTAGGAAATTGGACTATGGCACATCATTGCGAAAACTACAAGTTCAAGGCACACTATGACAAGTAGCCCAATTCGATGTTAGGCAAGTTCTGGCGTTGGTGATTCCAGACATTCGCGAATCCGTTACCGGGGTGTTTGATGGAATTGATGCTGCAAGTGATGCTAACACATAACCTCAATTGAAAGTTTAGAGGCAGTAAACCGGGACTTTACTGGCACTAAACCGGGACTTTACTGGCACTAAAACACCGTTTGCCTATAGCCAAATGACTGTTCGCCTATAGGCAAACAACCGAACGCCTATAGTCAAACGCGAACAGCTTTCAGACCTAAGGCTCACGACCTTCAGACACAAAGCAAACGACTTTTAGACAAAGAACACTTTAATTCTCTCATTTTCTTCTCGCTTACCGAAAAAAAATCGTATCTTTGCAAACGAATTGCGATGCAAATCTTAAAAACAAGTATGAAGATAAGAAGACTATTCATGGGAGTGCTGGTGCTCCTGGCAGGGCTGAACGCGCTGGCGCAAAACCAGCAGAACGGTCAGACACAAGACCAGAAGATGGACACCTTCATCGACCAGTTGATGGCGAAGATGACCGTTGAGGAGAAACTCGGACAGATGAACCTGTTGCCCGGCACCTCGGCCACGACGGGAGAGCTGAAGAACAGTCCGTTGCTGCAACTCATAGAGCAGGGCAAACTGGGAACCGTACTGAACCAGAAAGGCGTGGACGGCATCCGGCAACTGCAGGACGCAGCGAGAAGAAGCCGTCTGGGCATCCCCGTACTCGTGGGTATGGATGTGATTCACGGCTACGAGACCATCTTCCCCATTCCCCTCGGCATGTCGTGCAGCTGGGATCTGGAGGCGATAGAGCAGGCTGCAAGGATAGCTGCGAAGGAGGCTACGGCCGACGGTATCTGCTGGACCTACAGCCCGATGGTAGACATTGCCCTCGATGCCCGCTGGGGCCGTATCGCAGAGGGCAACGGCGAAGACCCGTTCTTAGGCTGTCGCATCGCCGAGGCGCTGGTGAGAGGCTATCAAGGGAACTATGGCCCGGAGAACATGATGGCCTGCGTGAAGCACTACGCCCTCTACGGAGGGGCAGAGGCTGGGCGCGACTATAATACGGTGGACATGAGCCGCCTGAGGATGTACAACCAGTTCTTCCCGCCCTACGAGGCAGCCGCCAAGGCAGGGGCAGGCTCGGTGATGACCTCGTTCAACATCGTGGACTACACACCCGCCACGGCCAACAAATGGCTCATCGACGACGTGCTCAGAAAGCGACGAGATTGTGCAACTCTACATCCACGACGTCGTGGCCAGCATTACCCGTCCCGTGAAGGAGTTGAAAGGCTTCAAACGCATACACCTAAAGAAAGGCGAGAGCAAGGAAGTGGCATTCGAGATTACCGACGACCTGCTGAAATTCTATAACAGCAGCCTCGACTACGTCTTGGAACCCGGCGACTTCGAGATCATGATCGGCCCCGACAGCAGCCTGAAGCATCTGAAAAAGGCCTTACTGACCATAAAGACCAACTGATAGTATAAAAGCGAATATGGATATTACCGAGAGATTTCTGAACTACACGAAGTTTGACACGCAGTCGGCAGAGGACAGCCAGAGTGTGCCGAGTACGGCGAAGCAGCTGGTCTTTGCCGAGTATCTGAAGAAAGAGCTGGAGCGCGAGGGCCTCAGCGACATTGAGCTTGACGATAAGGGCTACCTCTACGCCACGCTGAAAGCAAACACAAAGTGCGACACTCCCACCATCGGATTCATCTCACATTACGACACCTCGCCAGACTGTTCCGGGGCAGACATCAAGCCAAGAATCATACGCAACTACGACGGCTCGGAGATTATGCTGGGCGGTGGACCCGAGGAAGGATGCACTCTCAGGATGTCACCCGAGAAATTCCCTGAGCTGCTGAACCATGTGGGCGAAGACCTGATTGTGACTGACGGCAAGACCCTGTTAGGAGCCGACGACAAGGCAGGTATCGCAGAGATTGTCGAGGCCATGTGCTGGCTGAGGGACCATCCCGAAGTGAAGCACGGCACCATCCGCATCGCTTTCAACCCTGACGAGGAAATCGGTATGGGAGCACACTACTTCGACGTGGAGAAGTTCGGATGTGACTGGGCCTACACGATGGACGGCGGCGACGTAGGCGAGTTGGAGTTTGAGAACTTCAACGCTGCCTCGGCCAAGATATATATAAAAGGTGTGAGCGTGCATCCAGGCTATGCAAAGGGAAAGATGGTGAATGCCAACCTGCTGGCCGTAGAGTTTGCCAGAATGCTGCCTGACGACGAGACACCAGAGACGACAGAAGGCTATCAGGGATTCTACCACCTGCTCGGCATCCAGTCGAACGTAGAAGGGGCGAAGCTGAGCTACATCATTCGCGACCACGACCGCGAACGCTTTGAAGACCGCAAGCGCTTTGTCCAGAAGTGTGCAGAACTGATGAATGAGAAGTACGGTGAGGGGACGGTCGTCTGCGAGGTGAAAGACCAGTATTACAACATGAAAGAGAAGATCGACCCAGAGATGCACGTCATCGACCTCGTGCTCCATGCGATGCAGGACTGTGGCGTTGCTCCCAAAGTAAAGCCCATCCGTGGTGGCACCGACGGGGCGCAGTTGTCGTTCAAGGGTCTCCCCTGCCCTAACATTTTCGCCGGCGGCGTTAACTTCCACGGACCGTATGAGTTCGTCAGCATTCAGTCGATGGAGAAAGCGATGAAGGTCATCGTTAGAATCTGCGAACTGACGGGGGAGTTTAATTCTTAGTTTTTGTTTATAGTTTATTGTTTATTGTTTATAGTTTATAGATGATTACTTCTATAGTCAGAAGTGGCTTTGCCCGGTATTCAACTATAAACTATAAACTATAAACTATAAACAATTCATCAGTAAACTGTAAACCGTAAACTGTAAACTGTAAACTGTAAACTGTAAACAAGCCTCAAGCTTTCATCAAGGCATCAAGCGCCTCCAACTCACCTACCACCCAGATGATATCGCCCTCTTGGAAACGGCGGTTCGGACGATAGGTGGACAAACTCTCCTTTCCTTCCTCCAGACCGACAACCATACAACTGTAATGGTCACGGATACCGCTCTCGATGAGTGTCTTGCCAATGAACGGGCTGTCGGCACCAATGATCAGTTGCCGCAGTTTCATCTCCCGCATCTCCATATCCGGGTCTTCTCCGAAACGCTCCCTCTCAAGAGCATCGCGGAAAGCCGTAAACTGTGTGTCACTACCAATCGCCTGAAGCACATCATTGGGGAATACGACATAATCGCCATCAGGAATGTTGACACGACGGCCACCACGAAGGATGCTACTGATCAACACACCATACTTCTGACCCAGGTTCAACTGCTTCAGCGTCTGCCCCATCCACAACGAGTCGGCAGGCACCTCAAACTCTGCAATATGGATATCACGATCCAGCAGACGGCCTTCGTATAGCGGGCGCTTCTTGCCATGCACCTGAGCCTCAATCTCACGTGAACGCAGGTTCTGGATGAAGAGGCGCTCAAGCGTGATGCTGCGATGCTTGATCCAACGGGAGAAGATGATGCCCACCACGACGATGATGCAGATGCAGACGACCAGGGCGCTGGCAAAGTGCATCAGATAGTTGCAGATATAGAAAATGAAACTCATGGCAATCATCACACGCACCAAGATGGTGAAGATGAGCGGCACACGGTTACTGTTACTCTCACGCCACAGGGCCTTGAACTCCTCGCTCTTGTTCTTTTTCATCACCATCGCCCGCAGGAATGGGGCTATCAGCAGGATGGTCAGCACGCCCGTGATGGCATTGGCATAGAAACGCAGATCGGAGCCAGGCAACAGTTTATGCATGAAGGGTAGCACGAAGGTGAACATCAGGGCGATGGCAGCCGAGGAGAGGATGGTATAGATCGCGGTATTCAGGCCCACCTGAGTCAACAACCGCTTCCAGTTGCTCTGCTGTTGGGAGTGCTGGTGACTCATCGAAAGATGGTTCAGCGAGAGGATGACCTTCTTGGGCAGATGGCGCTCAAGTTTGTTATAGCATGGTGTGGCCAGTCGGATCATGTAAGGCGTGAGGAAGGTGGTGATGACAGAAACGGCCACCACGACGGGATAGAGGAAATCGCTGATGACACCCAGGGAAAGGCCCAACGAGGCGATGATGAACGAGAACTCACCAATCTGCGCCATCGAGAATCCACAACGCATGGCAGACTTCAACGACTCACCACCCAGCATGAACGAGAACGTGCCGAAGACAGCCTGTCCCACGAGAATCGTCAATACCAGCAACAGGATGGGCAGAGCATATTCAACCAGGATTCTGGGATCGACGAGCATACCCACCGACACGAAGAAGATGGCACCAAAGAGATTCTTCACCGGCTCCACAAGCTTCTCTATGCGCTCGGCCTCAATCGTCTCTGCCAGGATGCTGCCCATGATGAACGCGCCGAAGGCAGAGCTGAAGCCCACCTTTGTAGACAGCACCGCCATGGCACAGCAGAGCCCCAGCGACACTACCAGCAACACCTCGTTGTTGATGAGCTGTCTCACGGAGCGCAGGAATAGCGGGATGGCAAAGATACCCACCACCAGCCAAAGAACAAGGAAGAAGGCGATCTTCAACACAGCCCCGATCATCTGACCGCCCTCCAGATCGTTGCCGCTGGCAATGGCGCTCAGCATCACCATCATGACAATGGCAAGGATATCCTCAAGAATCAGTACGCTCATCACCAGTCCTGCAAACTGTTGCTGCCGCAGTCCCAAGTCGTCGAACGCCTTATAGATAATGGTGGTCGACGACATAGCGAGCATACCACCCAGAAAGATGCAGTCCATCTTGCTCCAATGGAAGGCCTGCCCCACACAGACGCCCAGCATCGCCATACAGAAGATGATGGTGCAAGTGGAGATGATGGGCGAGGCACCCATGCGCAGGATCTTCTTGAACGAGAAGTCGAGACCCAGCGAGAACAGGGTGAACATCACACCGATGTCGGCCCAGAGGTGAACATTGCCCATGTCGACGACTGACGCTGTATAGGGCATGTTGGGACTGACCACGAATCCAGCCACGATATATCCGAGTACTAGCGGCTGCTTGAGCCGTCTGAATATCAGGGTAACAATACCCGCCACAACCAGGATCAGCGCCAGGTCTTCTATCATTGCCGGTAATTCTGCCATATCTCAATTCTTTTGAATCAATACCATTGCACCGCATTCGAGGAGCTTGAGCGCTTGTCGTACTTCAGGGCATCGGTCAAGGTCGAGGCATTGCAACGGAACGAGAAATTATAACTAGTATAGGGTGTCAGCATGACGTCGCACGACATATTGAAACAATGCAGGTCGCGACTGAGCGACATTCGCGTCATTGAAAGCGACTTGGCCTCAAAGTCGTAACCCGAATTGAAGTTGATGTTCCATCCGTCACTCAGGCTGATGTTGCCGCTCAGGTTCAGCGTCTGGGTGATCTTGTAAGGATAGCGCATCGTGTTGTAGTTGAACTTCTTGACGTCGGTGTTCTCACGCAAGGAGATGGTATAGCCGATGTTCAGGCTCCAAGGCATCTTGAAGGCCATATAGCCATTCTCGTCAGTCTCTGCCTTCGACTTGTCTCTCGACGTATTGCGCTTGGCCCGCTCCATTTCCAGGTCTACATTGCTGTCCACGGTGTCCTCCCAGTCATCGTCCTCGTCACGTTTCTTGTTGTCGTCCTTCTTGTCTGTCTTCTCGCCCTTCAGCCACTTGATGAATTTCATGATCTTATCGTTCGACAAATTGTACGACAGGTTGTGGTCGATACCATTCCAGCGTCCCCACTTTCCAAGTCCCCAATAAGTGGTATGCTCACTTACTCTCGGCGTTGCCCCTACGCTGTCGGCCTCATATACATAAGAGGCGAAGTTGGCATTGATGTTCAACGTATAACTCTTGGTGAGCTTCAGGCGCAGGGTGGTTCTCAGGTCACTCAACGGCCTGATCTTCGCAGCGAAGTTATACGACATGTTCAAGCCGAGTTCATCAATCAGGCTTATCTTCTTGTAGCCCGTCGAGTCGTCATCCGACTTCACCTTCATCTCCAGGTTGTTCTTCAGGTCAAACGTCATGGAACCGGTCATTCCCGAACCGGGAGCGCGGAAGATATTGATTGCATAGGGTGAGTACTCCACGAGCGACACATTACCGTCGGCGTCAGTCTTCTGGTAGGTCTTGTAGTATCCGTAGCGGCTGGCACTAAAGTCCGGTGCATAACTGAATGTAACTGTCGGCGTCAATACATGTCGGATACGGTCTATCTTCTCGCCGAAGATCTTGCGGTTGGGCACCCAGAATCCATATAGCTTTGTATTGAGATTGAGGCTGAGATTCCAGTCGTACACATTATAGAATCCTGTAAGCGTGTCTGTCACCTCCTTCTGGTTCTTCTGGTCCCAATACTTCTCGGCCTTTTTGAAGAGCATGCGGTCGGTGAAGTTGAAGCTCGGTATGATGTTCAGGTATCCGAAGGCATTGAAGCTGGCCTTAATCGGTATCGAGTGCTGGATGCCGTTCTGCCAGTCGCGGGCCAGACTGGAGTGCAGGATCTTGTCCTCCTTCATGTTATTGACCTCGTTCTTCAGCGTACCCGTATAGGTGAGGTTGATTTTCTCATACCACCGCTCCGCGCCTGCCGCTTTCTTGCGCTTGAAGGGATAGAAGGTCGACACGTTGACGGTGAGGTTGGGCAGTCCGATGGTAATGGTTGAGTCGCGCATGTTCTGCGTCAGGTTGAACGACGAACTGAGCGACATGTTCAGACTTGAGAAGCGTGTGCCCCATGATACTGAGGAGGTACGCGTGGACTGTGTCCTCGTCTGAGGGTTATACATCGAGGTGAGGTTGTGCTGGTCATAGCTCGTCGTCGTGAAGTTCACACGGGCAGAGAATGTCTGCCAGGGATTGGCCTTCGCGTCCTGATTGTGGTTCCAGGTCACCTTGATGTCTGTCGTCTTCAGATAGTCGGGCATGTTCTTCTCGCCCCTGACGGCGTTCTGGTAGCTCACGAGGAAGTTACCGTTGTAGCGATAGCGCTTCCTGTAGTTCGACGTTGCCGTTACGCCCCACGAGCCTTTTGTAAATATCTCTCCCAGCAGTTTCAGGTCCATCCTGTCGCTGATGGCAAAGTAGTAGCCACCGTCACGCAGATAGAAGCCCTTCTCCATCTCGTCGCCGTAGGTTGGCATGATCAGACCGCTGGAGTAGCTCTTCGTGAAGGGGAAGAATCCGTAGGGGATGGCCAGCGGCAGAGGCACATCGGCCACCACCAGATAGGTAGGTCCGAAGACCACATCCTTGCCTGGCCTTACCTTTGCCCTCGACATAGCGAGGTAGAAGTCTGGGTGTGGGTCGTCGCAAGTGGTATAGCGCCCATGCTGCAGATACATCTCTCCGTCAGGGCCGCGCTTGGAGAGTTCGCTGGTCAGAAACCCGTCGTCCTGCTGGGTATAGACATCGGCAATGAGGCCTTTCTTCGTCTTGAAGTTAAACGACATCGGACCCGTCTGATACTCATCGCTGCCCATTTTGAACACAGGCGATCCGATGGTCTCATGAGTGAGTGTGTCGAGGCGTCCCTCGGCATGTACTACATTGCTGTCAAGGCGTATGGCGATCTTCTCGCTGGCCAGGTCCATGTTCTGGTATTTCACCTTCGACTCACCGAAGAGCCTGGCCTGATAGATGCCGGCATCGTAGGTCAGCGAGTCGTTGGCAGAATATTCCACGGGCGAGTCGATACCTCTCTTTCGGCTGCGGTTGATGCTGTCGAGTGCCAGGGAGTCGTCGATGGCCTTGTTATGCTTATAGATGGCCAGTTCGAGAGAGTCCATCGTCGTCGTGTCGCGCTTCAGCTTGGCGGCAGCCTCCTTCAGCGTCGTCGACGGAGAGAGAGAGCGTGCCAAAGAGTCGACGGTGATGCCTTGAACGTTTCGGGGAACGAGGGAATCGTTTCGAGGAGTGAGGGTGCTGTCTCGAGGAAGGAGGAAGGAGGAAGGAGGAAGGAGATTACCTTGGAGGGTAGAGTCAAGGACACTATCTCGAGGAAGGAGGGAATCGTTTCGAGGAAGGAGGAAGGAGGAAGGAGGAAGGAGATTACCTTGGAGGGTAGAGTCAAGGGCAGAAATCTGAGTGGCCAATTCCCCACTTTGAGTATTCTCACTCCTCACTCCACACTCCTCACTCCTCGAATCGATTCCCTCCACACTCCTCGAAATCCCCCCCTTGCCTGACTTCAGGGAAAAAGGTGTGCACGCCATCATCAGCATGAAGGCGCCCAACAACATTACGACCGATTTTCTCCCTTTCAACCCTTAACTCTTAACTATGGACACTTAACTATGGAACTACTCAAACAAGTCCACCCACTTCTGGAAGCGGCGAATACCGTCCCATCCGAATTTCTCCAGGGCGCGCATCGCCTCGACGACAGTACGCTCCGACCCCGGACGGGTCTTGGAGTAGAACTTGTCGGCATAGCACACCACTTGCTCCTCCAGCTCCTCAGGCATAAAGTCCTCATGAGGCAGAGGCAGTTGTTGCTGCTCGATGTCCCAGGCCGAAAGCCCCGTTCCAGTATGCCGCTCACAGACACGGGCATGCCGCTCCCACCCTTTCTCTCGGAGCATCTGCCCGCCTATAATTCCGTGGCGGATATAAGGCTCCGTACCGTGGCAATGGATGCCGGGAGCGTTACAACGCAAGATACCTATATCGTGCAACATGGCAGCCTCTTCCAGGAATTCCTTGTCAAGCCGCAGCTCCGGGTGTTTCTTCGCAATCAGCAGGCAGCGGTCCGCCACCTGCCGACTGTGTTCCATGAGAAGCCTCTTCAGTTCATTATCCTCTGGATAGAATTCGTCTATTATCGATTGATAATCCATATTCTTTTCTGTTTACAGTTTACAGTTTACGGTTTACAGATGAATACCTCCAAGCCGTTCTGCCTACTGAAGTAATCAACTGTAAACTGTAAACCGTCAACTGTAAACTACAAATCATAATTACTGTTCCCGCTCGATCCACGCGATCGTATCTCCCTGACGAATCTGCTGCCCGGGCTTCACGCTGATGTCCACCAGCTTGCCGCCGAGGGCTGCAGGAATCTCCACTATCTCGCCCCACTTCGTCTGCAGGTAGCAGAAGGTGTCACCCTCCTTGTACTTCTGTCCGATGAAGGGCTCTATGCACGGTGCCAACACACCTTCGCCACCGAAGCTCCACATCAGCTGACCTGCGAGAGGACTCTTCACGGCATCGGCCTTGGCATGCTTGATAGCGTCGATTTCCTCCTGCGAGATCTTCTTGCCGCCACCCAGCTTGGCGTCCTTCGCCTTCTGGATGTCTGCCAGAAGCTGCTTCTTGGCCTGACCGCTCTTGAACGGGCGATACTGCTCGGGGTGCATGGCCAGCTCGAACAGTTCCTCGTCGTCCTGTCCGTAGTCCCAACCGTTCTCGTCCATCTCCTTGCGGAATCCGTCGAGGGCATTCTCGAGCAGAGTGTGGGGGTCGGCATCGGTGAACTTAAGTCCCTTCTTCTCAGCCAGTTCGATGAGTTCTGGCGCGATGGTTCCAGGCACCTTGCCGCTCTTGCCGAGGATCATGCCCCAGATGGCGTCGTCCATCATCACATAGCGGCCCTTGCCCTGCTCCATCGTGAGGAGGTTCATCAGGGCGATGTTCTTGGTGTACTGCGAGAACGGCGTCACCAATGGGGGATAGCCCACCTTCGGCCATACATATTCCACCTCGTTGAACAGCTTCACGAGCATGTCGTCCATCGTGAGCGGAGCATCGCCCTTCTTCTCGCGCAGCTTGTTGATCATGCTCTGGATGGGACCCAGGTCAGCCATCATCGAACCCATCATGCCGCCTGGCAGACCGCTGCCCAGCAGCAGGCTCGACATGTGCTTGTTGGCGGGATTGATGAAGCAGCCCAGCCAGTCGTCGATGAACTCCTGAGTCAACGTGCGGGCCTGCATATAGGCATTCATATTCAAGTCTGCCACCTCGAAGCCCTCGTTCTTCAGCATGCTCTGAACCGAGATGATGTCCGGGTGGACCTTACCCCATGAGAGCGGCTCGATGGCGGTATCGATGATGTCGGCACCGTTATTGCACACCTCGAGGATCGAAGCCATCGACAGACCGGGGCCCGAGTGGCCGTGATACTGCACGATGATGTCGGGATGCTTCGTCTTGATGGCCTTCGTGAGCTTGCCCAGCATGGCTGGCTGGCCGATACCTGCCATATCCTTCAGGCAGATCTCCTCGGCACCGGCAGCTATCACCTCGTCGGCGATGGCGGCATAGTATTCTACGGTATGCACGGGCGATGTGGTGATGCACAGCGTGGCCTGTGGCGTCATGCCGCCCTCCTTGGCCCACTTGATGCTCGGGATGATATTCCTCGTGTCGTTCAGACCGCAGAAGATGCGGGTGATGTCGACACCCTGAGCGTGCTTCACCTTATACATCAAGGCTCTCACGTCGTCGGGCACGGGATACATACGGAGTGCGTTCAGACCGCGATCCAGCATGTGCGTCTTGATGCCCACCTCGTTGAAGGGCTTGCAGAAGGCACGAACCGCCAGGTTGGGGTTCTCGCCCGCCATCAGGTTCACCTGCTCAAAGGCGCCGCCATTGGTTTCTACTCGGGCGAAGCAGCCCATGTCGATGATGGCCGGAGCAATGCGTTCCAACTGGTCCTTACGGGGCTGGAACTTGCCTGAACTCTGCCACATGTCCCTGTAAACGAGACTGAACTGGATTTTCTTTTTTGTCATAGTCTTGCTAAAATTACTGTCATAATCATATTTTAAGATGCAAAATTAGCAATAATATTTGGATTACGTGCATATCGCAGCCTATTTTTTCGAATTTTTACCATTTCGCCCCCCGACACGATAAAGGGGAGCGCACACAACGGTACTCTCCCCTTCCTTCGAGTTGTTTCCTGAGCCACAGGCTTCTTTCTCCTCACCCGAGCCCTTAGCCCTGGCCGCCACCGCCATTGTCGGCCGTAGGCGCGAGCACGTAGCTCAGCGGCGTCTTCTTCTGGAAGCGCTTCTCCTTGCCTCCCACGGTGCGCACCTCACTTTCCACGAGATAGCCCCATTCGAAGACGCACTCCTTCTTCAGGGCCCTTGAGGTCAGCTCCTCGCCCTTGGTGTTCTCCGGCGTGAAGTTCAGGCGGATGCCGTTGATCATCGCGTCGGCACCTCCGGCCACAGCCTCGGCCAAATTAGCCTTGCCCAGCTTCTGACCGTCGACGCTCGGAGAGAACGTCCCGAAGCCGTCGAGCTTCACGGGCTGGCCCTCGCGCAGCAAATGCACCATGCACTTCACCATTTCTCCCAGCACCAGGTTGCACATCTCTTCGGAAGAGATCTTGCCGTGCTCCGACATGTGCTTTGCCAGACCCTTCAGGTTCAAGGGTGCCTTGGAGTCGACCTCGGCGAAGTACTTACCGTAGGCCGTCGATTCATCATTCTTGTTCTGTCGAAGATTGATGACCATTGCAATTTCCGATCTTGCCATACTCTTAAATGTTTTTCATAGCATTAGACCTTACGCGGCGAACTACACCGGGTCGCCGCCTCCCGCTTTTAATTATGCTACAAAGGTACAACTTTTTTCTGAAAACACCAAACATTTTCCCAATTATTTTGTCATGATTTATAGTATTTTATTCTGATATAGTGCCGGGGCTGGGCGAAGGGGTTCCAGGAGATATGGAGCCAGGTCGAGCCCGTCAGCAGTTGGTCGGTATGTGGGCAGTCTTTGAGGAATTCCACGAGGCGCTGGAACTGCGAAGGGTCTTTCGGGCGGATATCGGCCGCCTGGCCGATGAGGTGCTGGGAGTTCTTGACACCACCCACCAGACGGTTAACCCGACTGTTGCGGAATCCAGAGTTGATGATGATGGGGCCGACCACCTGACGGGCAGGCTCCAACAGCATGATGCAGCCATAGGTCATATTTGCCACATCCTGAAGCGCGGGCTTGTTGTCGGGGTATTTCTTTACGTTCAGAAATTCTACGAGTTTAAAATGGGCTGAGAGACGGATGTCATTGATGGTTGTGTTCATGGTAATTCTTTTTGATGATTCTGATGTACTGGTCGAGGCCGAAGATCGATCCTGCCAACAGGAACGACTGCGCCACGTAATAGAGCAGCCCTCCCGCCACGTCCTCGATCTTGACCACTTGATACGCCACGAGCGCGATACTGCTCACGATGAGCAGCACCGCACAGGCGTACTGAGAGACTTTGAAGCCTTTGTTGTCTTTCATGGCGCTATAGGAGACTGCCGCCGGCAGCGCCAAGCAGAATACTGATGATGTAACTGATCACTTGGAGGACCTTCTTAACTGTTTTCTTCATAACTTTTCGTGTTTTAAATGGTGAATAATTAGGGTTATTTTCGTGGCAGGAACCACCACTCTATTTGCCTACAAAGTTACAAAAAATAATCGAGATTACCAAAGATAAGAGCGAAAAAGACAAAAATAAATGCAGAATTATTTGGAAGTTATTGAAATTCTTCTTATCTTTGCACCGTCAAAAATGACTATCCGGGTGACATTCCCGCGTGAGGGTAAGGCTTTATCGATACTGCCCGTTTTTAAAGAGTTGCTTCGGCAGCTCTTTTATTGTATATACTTCGCTACAAAATACTTAAAGAACGAAGCACCATTTATAGTATCTGCCCTTAATACTGAGATGCTCTTGCGCCCTTTGTAAACTAACACTTCAATTGCTTGAGGGTTTCGCTCAAAATAAGAGCGTATGCTACGCGCTAAGGCTATAGGGTTATACTCCGTTGATATATTTAGCAACACTCTGTTTGTCTGGCCTATTGACTCAAACAGTCGATTGCTGACAGATGCCTTACCTAAGATCGTTTTAAGATCATATACCTTATAATTCCCTTTTTGTTCAAAGATAAAGTCTGGAGTACGTGTACCTTTTGGGTTTGGGAGGATATACACCCGATATCCATGTTCTACTGCTTTACGGGCAGCATTCAACAGGTTTTTATAATCTGGACTTTGTTCACCTCCAGTACTATATATACACGTTTCGCCCTCTACAAGACGAAATTCGCCATAGCAGACAATCAACTTCAGTTGCTTAATAAAACTGGCACCCTTCAGATAATGCAACTCTTGCAATTCTTCAGCCATACCTCTCCATGAGGCCTCGGCTGCCAACAGCCCAGAGCCATCTTTTTCAAACGGTTCGAATTCAAATATTTCGTCTTCGATGATAGTCGGTTTCATAATATCTGCAAAGTTACAAATAAAGCCCGAGATTATCAAATCATTCGCTAAAAAACTTCGAAAATCTGCAATTTCTGCAAGTTTTTCATTTAGCTATGCGATTATTCAAAAAATAAATTGTACCTTTGCCCCTGCATCGAGCCGAAAGGTGAACGTGCATTGACATCGTGGGTATATTGAATATACGTATTCAATTCTGATGGTTCTACATCCAAAAATGTCCTACCAACATTGTACAGAACCAGAGGAAGATGAGTATGCCTTATTGGGCGTATCACTTCCTTTCATTTCTGTACAAAGGTTTGAATCTGTGGTAGGACGCTTTCCTGGATGTAGAGATGATTGAGATGCTGATACGCTTTCTTTGTACTCTCATGTCGACTACTTATGGAATAATAGTTTAGATTTTGTAAAGCGTCCTACCACTATGCCGAAGAATCTATCCAAGGGGCAGTATGCCCAGGAGCCATCATTGTATGGCATCCATGATATCCTGACGGAAATCCGCCAGAAGTCACTAACTGAAAAAGAAAAGGGTACAGACTTTGAACGTCTGATGAAACTCTGGTTCCTTACCGATCCCCGTTATGCCAATCTGCAACAAGTCTGGCTGTGGGAAGAATTTCCTGCCCGCAAGGACTTTGGCGGAAAAGACCTTGGTATAGACCTAGTAGCTCGTACTGAGACGGGCGACTATTGGGCTATCCAATGTAAGTGTTATGCCGAAGATGCACAAATCTCCAAAGGCGCAGTAGATAGTTTCCTGGCTAATGCCAGTCGGACATTCCTCGATCCTGAGACCTTCCAGACACGTGAGTTCTCAAACCTGCTTTGGGTGCAGACCACCCGTAAGCGTTGGGGGACTAATGCTGAAGCAGCCATACAAGGACTGAGCAAGCCCTTCAACCGCATATCCCTCTATGACCTTGAAATCTCTGCCGTTGACTGGGAGAAACTAAAAGCCGGTCTTTATGGCGACAACGCCAAACTGCCTGGCAAGCAGCCACGCCCACACCAGTTGATTGCCATGTCGAAAGCCTACGAATATTTTGTAGAGCAAGGCAATGAACGCGGCAAACTGATTATGGCTTGCGGTACGGGAAAAACCTATACCAGCCTGAAGATTATGGAACAGATGACGGATAAGGATGCCTTTGTACTGTTTCTTGTTCCAAGCATCGCCCTGTTAGGCCAGACGCTCAATGCATGGATGGCTGACAAGCAGGACGAGATGCGTGCTGTCTGTGTCTGTTCGGATGCAAAAGCTTCACGTAAGATGGTGGATGCCGACGATGAGGATGCCAGCGTGATCGACTTGGCTGTGCCTGCCACCACCAATACGCAGTCTATTCTTCGCCAACTTCGACAATACGGCAAAGAGGATTGCCGTACTGTCATTTTCTCAACCTATCAGAGTATCGACGTCGTAAAAGAGGCTATCGATCTTTACGGTCGTGAGGTTGACCTGATTATCTGCGATGAAGCCCATCGAACAACTGGTGTCATTCTGAAAGATAAGGCAGAGAGCAACTTCACCAAGATACACAGCAACGACTTCATTGCCTCCAAACGTCGCCTGTATATGACGGCTACCCCACGCTTGTATAGTGCCAATGTAAAGGTAAAGGCAAAAGAAAACGAAAATGTGGATGTGCTCTGCTCGATGGATTCAAAAGAGCTTTATGGTGAAGAGTTCCACCGGCTGACCTTCAACGATGCCGTGAGCCAAGGTCTGTTGGCAGACTACAAAGTATTGGTACTGACAGTCAGCGAAGAGGACATCCCTCAGGAAATCCGCACGCATATCAAGGACAGCTATAACTTCGCATCCGAGAAGGACAAACTGCACGAACTGAATTTCGATGACGCTACCAAGATAATTGGCTGTATCAACGGATTGTCGAAACGCATCAAGGGCGATAATGGCGTGACCAAGGAGCAAGACCCAATGATGATGAAGCGTGCTGTGGCTTTCTGTCAGACCATCAACCCCACCAAGAGCAATCCCAACTATTCTTCCACCCAGTTGGCTAAATATTTCGGCACCATCTGCGATGAATATAAGGAGATGATGTTTGATGATGAGAAGAAAGAGGTGGTAAATGTCAAGGCCAAGCATATCGACGGTTCGATGGATGCCAACACCCGTAATGAGTTGATTGCCTGGCTGAAGCAGGATGCCGATGATCCTCAGGAGTGTCGTGTGCTCTGTAATGTGCGTTGTCTCTCCGAGGGTGTCGATGTGCCCGCCCTCGATGCCGTCTTGTTCCTCTCACCCAGAAACAGCGAGGTAGAGGTGGTGCAGAGTGTAGGTCGTGTGATGCGCACTTTCGGCAAAGGCACCGACAAGGAAAAGAAATATGGCTATATCATCATCCCCGTGATTGTGCCCAACGATGTAAAGCCAGAGGATGCCCTCAACGACAACGAGCGTTTCAAGGTGGTGTGGACTATCCTGAATGCACTCCGCTCTCACGATGAGAACTTCAATGCCCACGTCAATCAGATCAACCTGAACAAGACGCGCCCGCCAAAGATTACCGTTGCCCGTGTACCTCGCGATACCTACGGACTTGGAACGATGGCTGCTGATGACGGACCACAACATCTCGAAAACGAGGAAGTAGCCCGTCAGCTGGAGTTGCGCTTTGGTACGCTTCAAGATGGCATCTATGCCCGCCTAGTTGAGAAGGTAGGCGACAAGATGTATTGGGAGAACTGGGCCAAGTCGGTTGGCGAGATCGCCCAGAAGTTTATCGAGCGTATCGCCCTGTTGATTAAGGAGAACGATAATGCCCGCAACTATTTCAAAGAGTTTATCAGCGGTCTACATAAGAACATCAACGACAGTATCGACGAAGGGCAGGCTATCGAGATGTTGGCTCAGCACATGATCACCCGCCCTGTGTTCGATGCACTCTTTAAGGAATACGAGTTTGTGAACAACAATGCCGTAAGCCGCTCGATGCAGGATATGCTCGAAGTGCTTGAAAGTGAAGGTATGGAGATGGATACGGCTGTGCTCGACAAGTTCTACACCTCAGTTAAGAACAACATCAGCAACATCGACAACCTGGAGGCTAAGCAGACCATCATTAAGAACCTCTACGAGAAGTTCTTTAAGGGAGCCTTCCCGTTGACGGTAGAAAAACTGGGTATTGTCTATACGCCCGTGGAGTGTGTAGACTTTATCATCCATAGCGTTGAGGACATTCTGCAACAGGAGTTCCACACCTCGTTGACAGAAGAGAATGTACACATCCTCGACCCCTTCGTGGGAACGGGCACCTTCATCACCCGTTTGCTGCAAAGTGGACTGATTAAGAAGGAAGATATGCTGCGCAAGTACAAGAACGAAATCCATTGTAACGAGATTGTGCTTTTGGCCTATTACATCGCCGATGTGAACATCGAAGCCGTTTATCACGATATTATGCATCCTGATAAATACGAAATGTATGATGGCATCTGCCTGACAGATACCTTCCAACTGAATGAGCATGGCGATAATGATATCTTCTCGCAACTCTTCCCCGAAAACTCCGAGCGTTTACAGAAGCAGAAGAAAGCACCAGTAAGGGTTATTATTGGTAACCCGCCGTATTCGATTGGGCAGAAGTCTGCGAATGATGATGCAGCCAATCTAAATTATCCATCACTTGATAACAAGATTTTTTGTACTTATAGGAAATGGAGTGAAAACAATTCTGCACAATCTGCAATAGCGTTAAAAGACATGTATGTAAAAGCATTCCGTTGGGCATCCGATAGAATAAACACAATTAAAGACGGCGGTATTGTCGCATTTATATCAAATGGTGCTTGGATTGATGGAGTTTCTACAGACGGAATGCGGAAATGCTTACAGGATGAATTTACTTCTATCTACGTTTTCAATTTACGTGGAAATCAAAGAACATCTGGCGAACTTTCTCGTAAAGAAGGAGGGAAAATATTCGGTTCTGGTTCACGTACTCCAATCGCAATCACTATGCTCGTAAAGAACCCTGCAAGACATAGAAAAGCCTCTATCTATTATCACGACATAGGTGATTACCTTACACGTGAACAGAAATTGAAGATTGTAAAAGATTTCAAATCTATTCGAAATATTGAATGGAAAGACGTACAGCCAAACGAAAAAAATGATTGGATAAATCTTAGAGATGGAGTTTTTGATTCGTTGTTACCACTAGTTCCTGAGAAAAAGTTCAATCAAAAAACACAAACTGTATTTAATTCAAATTATATTGGGGTTTGTACTAATAGAGATGCTTGGGCTTATAACTATTCTTTGAGGCAATTGCGAAAAAATGTATCGAATATGATGAGTTTTTACAACTCAGAAATAGACAGGTATGATGAATCTGACAAAAGCATTCCTTTAGATAAGTTTGTTAGTCTGGATTCTACAAAAATTAGTTGGACTGCACAATTAAAAATAAAAGCGCATAAAGGGTATAGATTCGATTACAATGAAAACGGAACATTAAGACATGCTATGTATAGGCCATTTGTAAAGTCTAACATGTATTTTGATCGGAGTTTTAATGAAACAATTGGTTTATCGCCAATGATGTTCCCAACACTTGAAGCAAATAACAAAGTCATTTGTGTTACAGGAATTGGTTCCAGCAAAGACTTTTCTGTTTTGTATTTAGAGTCCTTATCTGAATACCAAATAATTAGCAATGGCCAGTGTTTCCCCCTCTACTGGTACGAAGAAAACAAGAATAAGCAGCGGTCGCTCTTTGATGAAGAATCGAACGATGACTATATCCGCAGGGACGGCATCACAGACTGGATATTAAAAGAGGTACGCACGCGATATGGCGCTAAGAACATCACAAAGGAAATGATATTCTATTATGTCTATGGCCTGCTACACTCAAAGGACTATCGTGAGCGTTTTGCTGCTGACTTAAAAAAGTCGCTTCCTCGCATCCCCATTGTGGAAAGTCTCGATGACTTCATGGACTTCTATAAGGCAGGCAAGGAACTGGCAGACTTGCATCTGAATTACGAGACGGTTGCACCTTATCCTGACGTGATAGTGCATGGCGATCGCCAAGTGCCTCTGACCGTGAAGCGTGACCCAGCGACAGGCGGCTATATACAGGCTCCAGCAGATGATGGCGCCTATGATTACTTCCGTGTAGTAGATAAGATGCGCTTTAAGTCGAAGCAGGATAAGAGCACCATCATCTATAATGGCAACATCACCATTGAGAACATTCCGCAGAAAGCCTACGAGTACATCGTAAACGGCAAGTCGGCTATCGAGTGGATTGTGGAGCGCTACTGCGTGAGTCAGGATAAGAAGTCGCTCATCAAGAACGATGCCAACGACTGGGCACGTGAGCACCACAAGCCCCGCTATATCCTCGACCTCCTGCTCTCTGTCATCAATGTCAACGTCCAGACGGTTGACATCGTGAATAGTCTGCCAAAATTGAAAATCGACTAATTGACTCTGGAGCCAGGCCCCAAAACTAAGCGCTGGGGCCAGGCCCCGAGTTGCACAGAAAGAGTCGTAATATCATCGTTTTTATAAGTTTTAAAGCTCGAAACAATCGTTTGTGTGCAAGAAATTGGTGAATTTCTCACAAAATTTACGATTATATTTTGCATATTGACTTTTTTATTGTATCTTTGTCGCCGAAAATCATTCATTTAAAAGTGACAAGTATGATACAGGAGTTTCAAGTACAGAATTTCTACAGCATCAGGGAGCGGCAAACCATCAGTTTTGTGCCGACCAATGATGGCAATATGCGTGGACAATACGTTCACCAGGTAGCTGAGGGAGTGGAACTCCTGAAGATTGGTATTGTGTATGGTAGCAATGCCAGCGGTAAGACTACTTTGCTCCGAGCCCTATCATATTTCCGTAGCATCATGCTTAACAAACCGGAATCAAAGAATGAAGGCATGAGATACTTTCCTTTCTTGCTCGACAAGCACAGCAGGGATGAGCATTCACACATGCAGATGACATTCTGGGTAAATGGAGAAAAGTGTATCATGAGCCTGGAATTTGACAGCAAACGGATCTACGACGAGTCGCTGATAGTATATACCAGCGCCCGCCCTACTACACTTTACAAACGACTTTATCAGCCGGATTCCGACCATACTGAGGTGTCTTTCGGTGCAAAAGCAGGAATAGACAAAGCCACTCAGCGTGCTATCGAGGGAAACACCACAAACAACTGTACGGTGATGGCTGCCTTCGGACAATCGAACGCTCACGTTTCAAAGCTTAACGATGTGTTTGACTTCTTCCTTTCGGGCATGCAGAATATCCTGACCCCAAGGGATTATCTGTCGTTCGACGTGAAAAACGAACTCAAGAATGATAAGGATGGCAAGAAGAAGCGTTTTCTGCTCCAGCTGTTGAAGGCCAGCGACTTCAACATCGTTGACTTGACACTCGACGAGCGTGAAGAATCTATTACACCTGAAATGGAAAAGACCATCAAGAGCGCACCAATACCTGAGGAGGCCAAAATAGAGATGCTCCGTCGCGGCACCATCAAGCACGATGATATATTGTTCAGACATACGGGTGAAGATGGAGAATACGAGTTGCACGAAGGGCTGGAGTCTGCCGGTACGCATAGGTTCATGGGAATGTCGATTGTGCTGTACTATGTATTGCATGAGAACAACTTTATCCCTATTGACGAGATTGAGACCAGCATCCATTATGAACTTCTTGCCTATTTCATCAAACTGTTCCTGGCCAACAGCGAGGGGTCGTCACAATTACTGATGACCACCCACGACATCAATCTGCTGAATGAAGACTTCATCCGCCGAGACATCGTGTGGTTTACCGACAAGAGCAGTAATGGTGCTACGCAGCTGAAACGACTCTCTTCGCTCGGACTCCACAAGACGATGAATCCATATAATGCCTACAAGCAGGGCAAACTGGTGGATCTGCCTTTCCTCGGAAGTATTTACCTTGAAACAGAGTAGCACATGGCGGTCAATAAGAGTATAGCAATCATCGGTGAAGGTGAGACTGAGTGGTGGTACTTCGACACACTCCGCATCGCTTGCCGCTATAAGTTCAAGGTGGCACCCGACTTCCCTCAGCATTCGGATATTCCTCACATGGCTAAACTGGCGGAGGACTATGTGAAGCGCGAGACCGACCATGTGGTTTGCCTTGTGGATATGGATCGTCTGCTCAAGGTGCCTGCGGAAATGGCGACTTATTAGAAGCTGAAGAAGAAAAGCAGCCGGAGTGTGATTTGGATTGAGACTAACCCATGTACCGAGTTTTGGTTCCTGCTCCACTTCCTGCCGCAGATTTCCACCAAGCATTATGAGACGTGCGAGGATGTGTTGCCCGACCTCCAGCGATATATGCCCGGCTATGAGAAGACGGCTCGTTACTTCAGGAAGAACAATCTGTACAAGTACCTGACGGAGAATGGCGACTTGCAGCGAGCCATCAGCTATGCCAAAGAACTGAGCCGATTGAGCGAGGTTTCACCCGAGGATAAAATAGCATACAGCCAGATGCACAAGGTGTTTGAGCTGATAGCGTCGATGGAGGAAGAAGAGACTGATAAAAATGAGCAAAAAACAGAAAAACAAAATCGAAATAAAGAAAATCGGCGACAAATCATTAATTTTATCGCCGATAATGAGATTTCGGATTCAAAGTCCATCGCTAAAGCTATCGGACTCAAGCCCTCAAGAACCCGCGACTACCTGAAGCAGCTTGTGGACGAAGGCATCCTTGAGATAGAGGGCGAGTATAAAAACAGGAAATATAAAATAAAGAGAATATAAATGTGTGTTGTTTATGGATAACAAAAAAGACGAAATCAAACAGGCTTATTACTACACAGACATTGAGCCGACACTCGAAAATCTTCATGGGATTATCGGTATCTGCGACACCTTTGTTAAAGAAGGTGGCGACAGATTGATGTGCGCTATGGATATGCGGAAATGGGATATTGACGAGATTGAACGTTTGGCAGTCTATATCGTGAAATCCCGCCAAAAAATGGAAACTGAACTTATCAGGCTCAGAAAATATCAGGAGGATTTTAATGATATGTTTGCAACCGACCATAATGATTACTACAATTCTGTTGCGACCCTATTGAGGCATATCAGGAGTCATACAAGTCCTTTGAAGAATCTGCTAAAGAAAACTTGTAGCCGCAAGCATCCGAACAAGAAAACATGCCAGCGATATAATATCAAGCCAAAATCGGTAAGAGAAGAATCTGTCTTGGCTGCCAAGACATTCCAGAAACCGATCTTCAGCATTGACGATCCGACGACTCCGGCGCAAGTGTCCGGCCTGTTTCGTGAACTTAAAAAGTTCTTTGCCAACGAAAAAGAATGTATGGAGATTTGCGTGAAGGTACTCAATGATGAAGCGGAAATACGCAAAGACCCGATTAAGAGCAAATATGTGCTTGATAAATACAGGCGTAAAGCTTTTGAGAAACTGAGAGGTCAGATTATGCTGATTTCTGATGACATGATAAGTGTGCTTAAAGAAATTAACCCAGCATACCAACGATTCAAGAGTTTTGCGACTGATGAGGCATTTGCACAGGAAGAGTTCCACAAGCACAACGTGGCGGACATGGACCATTTTTGCCTGATTGAATTGGCCTTAGCCAAGCAGAAGAATCAGTTGGAGAATGACGAACTCGCCAATTGGGGTAACAATCCAGCATGGGTGAAAAGAATCAAGTTTGTCATCAAGCACTTCGACGAACTGCTTCCAAGTAATTTCACTCACAAGATGATGGGCAAGTTCCAGTATTATTTCTGCAAATGGGCTCTTCCTGGAAATATCAGTAATGCGACAAAATATTTCATCAAGCATTATGATGGCAAATGGAAAGCCTCAAAATATGCAGCAGTAAACAGTCACGGAAAAGACTATGACCAACATTCTGCCGAAGTAATAGAATTCCATTCTGCTATCGAAACCTTACTAAAAAATGCCAAGATGCCCGAAATGAAGGCTCAAAGCGCGTAGAAATTAGATTTCTTCATCGCAATAACAGCACCCGAACCCACGACAATATATCGGCCTCAAAAGGGTCGATATATTTTGTTTATATAATATCGTAAGCCGCAATCAAACCAACTTCGAAATAGATTCAAAATGGTTGGTATTAGATTAGAAGCGCCATCTGAAATCTACAACGCGAAAACAGCAAATCTAAAACCACATCGTAAAATCTAAAATCAGCAGACTGACACTTCATATACTATTAAAAATCAGCAAAACAAAAGCGTTTTTCAAATCCAATTTGTTTCTTGGAGAATGCAGAAATATGCCGTAATTTTGCACAACCAAACAACGGGAAAATGGTCAAGCGCAGACCGAAGGCCAGTCTCACTTCCCAGTTGTGCGGCAGGGCCCCTCGTGTGAGACCGAGGGCATTCCCGGAAAGGACTTTGGTTATGTCTAAAAAGATAACCATCAAGGCAGGCTCCATGCGAACGAACGAGCCTCGCTCAGTAGGCAACATTGTAACGGAAGTGCTGCAAGGCTGGCACCCGAACACGGAACTCGGCGTCGACCTGAAAACCATACTGCACAGCGACGTGCGTATGAAGACTGGCAAAGCATATCAGGGCGTGCTGCGGCGCGACTCGGATGCCGACATCGACGAGTTCCGCTACCGCGACGTGCACTACACGTTCACCGAGACCCTGCCCCAGACTGCTGGCAAGCGCAATCCGCATGTCTTCGACGGCAAGTACATCACAGTCACACGCCGCGATGACGGTAGCCTCCGGTTGAACTTCAAGGAACTGAAGGTGGGGGCAGACTTCAACCTGGAGCGCTATGCCCTAGGCGTGTATAACGAAATCTGTCTGGCACTCGGTGGCCTGATAGAGGAAAGGTAAAATGGTAAAAAAGTAAAAAGGTAAAAATTTGGAAACGTAAGGCTGAGCTTGTGACAGTTACAGTTGTGACAATTAATTTCTGAGGTTCTCTCAATCTCGCTAATGATATATAACTTACTGATATATAGATAGTTATATATAATATTAGAGTCATTTCGACCGAAAGAAAGCATACTGTAACAACTGTAACTGTAACGGGCAGGCTAGTAATAATTCATCTAAAAAGCTGAATATCAATGAAATACGACATTACAAAACAGACAGCCCCAAAGATGCCTAACCTCGGACGGGGCACAGAATGTATCCGACTTCTGATCTCGCAGGCATCAAAAGATATGCACGAACCCCTGGTTCCGATGTTTTTCCCCTCACTTGGCGCACATGTGAGCGGCGCGGAATTTCAGTATCCTGACAACACCTGGAAGGAGGTCTGTGGTCTGATGGCCAACATCGTTGCCGATTCGGGAGGTAACAAGGGCCAATTGTCACAAATCGTGGAGGCCATCTGCCGCGATTTCCGCCGACACGACAAAGGGGTGACAGACAAACTCGTGGAATGGCAGAGACAGTCGAACACCAATGGAGGCAAAGACAGCACAGCACGTCCTAACCTCGCCCTCTGGTTCCCACCGGTTGACACCACGGCAGCAGGTTTCCTGCTGAACAGCATGGCTCTGGAACCTGACGGTCGCACGCAATACTTCAATCTGCCCGAGGTGGAGATGGCCGACGGCCTTTGCGGAGGTCATAAGAAGGTATCGCACATGATCAGGAACATCTATGACATGGCGCGCGCAGGTGCCCTCAGGGCAACCAAGGATGGTGTAACGGGTAATCCGATTCTTAGAGCCAGCATGACCCTCTCGGCCAACCCTTACTCTGCCCGCAGTTTCTACAAGCACGAACTCTTCAACGGCACCTTCGGGCGCATGGTCTTTTCCTACAAGCCACGCACCAGCCGAGACGGCCGCATTCCCCGTCAGGGTAAGTACGACGACGAGTTCTACCGCAAACTCGACGAGTACCTGTTGCGTCTGGACAATTGCAAGGGGCGCTACATCATCCGTCCGCTGAACAAGCTGGTCGATAAGTTGGCTGCCGACATGGCTTCGCTGGCAGACTTGGTTGATGATGACATTCTTTGGGATTTCAGCAAGCGCGCCCTGCACTCTGCCTGGAAGGCTGGCTGCATACTCTGGATGCTCAACAATCAGACTTGGACGAAGGCAATGGGCGAGCTGGTGGAGTGGCTGGTCTATCACGACATCTGGAGCAAGACGCAGATATTCTCGGATTTGCTGAACGGGAAGGATGCCGACCTGGTGAGCGAGGCTCAGCGCCGAGGTCCGAAGAACATGCTCGATTCGATGCCCGACACGTTCAACGAGGCACAGCTGAAGGCGCTCCGTGTGCAACTTGGAAAGAGCGAAGAGGGCGCTAATGCCCAGCTGAGACAATGGGTGTTCCGCAAGTTCATCACATTCTCGGAGCAGACGGGGCTGTATTCCAAGACCGAGGAGTATCTGAAAGGTAAAAGTGAAAAGTGAATAGTGAATAATTTCTTTCAGTCGCTTCGCTTTGTGAAAGCGTCGCAGAGCGCCGAGCGGCTACCGCCATTGAGTTATGGAGAGATATGAACTTCAGAAGCTTCGCGACCTGCCGATTGAGGGGGTCGCGGAGCGACTCGGACTCAGGGTCGTGAGGCACAAGTGCCTCTGCCCGTTCCACAACGACCATCACGCAAGCCTGTCGTTCAAGGTGAGCAAGAACACGTTCCGGTGCTTCGTGTGCGGGGCCTCGGGCGGGCCTATCGACCTGGTGATGCATTACCTGAACAAGTCGTTCCTCGATGCTTGCCGTTGGCTGGCGGATGAGCACGGGGTGATTTTGGAGGAAAGAGGAAAGTGGAAAGAGGAAAGAGATATGTCGGGAGGGACGGCAAAGGCGTTTGATGCCAGCCACTATGAGCGGTTCTTCGAGCGGCCATGGCTGAACGACGAGGCGCGGAGGTTCCTCTTCGACGAGCGCAGGATCGACCCGAGGGTGGTGCGCTGGTGCAGGCTCACGTCGTGGAAAGACCGGCAGGGCGTGCCCTGGCTGCAGACGCCCTACTACGACCGTGAGGGACGGCTCGTTGGTGTCCAGAACCGCAATCTGGTGAAGGGCGCAACGCCCCGATTCCGATTCCCCAGCGGCTCGCAATGCGGCATCTACAACCTGCCCGTGCTCAATCTCCTGAAGCCCGGCGACAGGCTCTACATCACCGAGGGCTGCTCCGACTGCTGGGCCATGCTCTCGGCAGGACACAAGGCCGTAGCCATCCCCTCAGCCACGCTCCTCACCCACCGCGACGCGCAGCAACTCTCAGTTCTCAGCTCTCAGTTCTCAATTGAATACCACATGTTCCCCGACCGCGATGCGCCCGGCGAACGGCTCTTCCTACAGTTGCAGAAGGTGCTGCCCTCGCTCATACACCATCAACTGCCTCCGGGCTGCAAGGACTTCAGCGAGTATTATCTCAAGTCGGATGGGAAAAAATGGGGCAACAGTTCGTGAGCGCGAAGCCTTTGGAGATTCACCTGATAAACAAAAGTCGGAGTTTTGATAGACTAAAGTGGGACTTTACCCTAACAAAACTCCGACTTTAGTGCCACTAAACTCCGAGCTGCCCTCAGGAGGGGCGATCAAGATGACAGGCCGCCCTCCCCCTGATCGTCTTTACACGGTGGGGAGCATCTGGTGAGCCATGAGTCGGCGCTCGGCAAGGTCGGCGTATTTGGTGCCTGGGCGGCCGTAGTTGGCATAGGGATAGATGCTGATGCCCCCTCGGGGCGTGAAGAGGCCTACGACCTCGATGTACTTGGGTTCCATCAGGCGCACAAGGTCTTTCATGATCTTGTTGACGCAGTCCTCATGGAAGTCGCCGTGGTTGCGGAAGGAGAAGAGGTAGAGCTTCAGGCTCTTCGACTCCACCATGCGCTCGCCGGGGATGTAGAGGATCTTGATCTCGGCAAAGTCGGGCTGGCCCGTGATGGGGCATAGCGAGGTGAATTCGGGACAGTTGAACTGCACCCAGTAGTCGTTGTCGGGATGCTTGTTGACAAACGTCTCCAGCACCTCGGGCGCATAGTCCATCCGATACTCGGTCTTCTTGCCAAGGGCCTGCAGGCCTTCCTCGCTTCTCACGCCGGTCTGTTCTCGCTGTTCGTTCGTGTTTCCGTTCATCATCAGTTCATGTTCAGTTTGAAAATATTATACACCATGCCGTTGTCGTAGACATCCTCGTGGTCGTGCTCCTTGGTGAACTTCACCACGCGGATGGTGACCGGCAGTACAAGAATCTCGTAGACAGTCTTCAGCGTCACCTGGGTGATGACCAGCGACGGCATCTCCTCCCAGGGGATGACGCCTCCGAGGGCCAGCGGGAAGAAGATGATGGAGTCGGCCATCTCGCCTCCGATGGTGCTGAGCACGGCGCGGAGTGAGAAGTTGCGGCCGTTAGAGGAGAGCTTCATGCGGCTCATGATGTAGGCATTGATGAACGAGCCGCAGATGAAGGCCAGGAAGGAGGCTCCCGCGATACGCGGCGCGAGGCCGAAGATCTGATGGAATCCCTCCTCGCCGTCCCAATAGGATGCGCCGGGAATCCAGTCGGCAATGGCTCCCATGGTGACGAAGAAGAAGTTCATGGCGAAGCCGAGCCAGATGAGCATGCGGGTGCGCCCATAGCCCCACACCTCGCACACCACATCATTAATAATATAGCTGACGGGGAAGACGATGAGTCCCGCCGTCATGTTCGCAGGTCCCAATGAGATCTGCTTCGTCTCAAGTACGTTTGCCGTAATCAGGCAGACGCAGAACAGGATGCTGTAGAACATGAACAGCACGCTGATACGTTGTTGTTTTTTTTCCATATTTTTGTTTTGTTAAAGGGGGTATTCGCCGACCCCTGTGTTTTCTTGTTATATCAGGTAGAACAGCCAGCCCATGTAGAGCACGAAGCATCCTACCAGCACGGCACCCTCTCGGCGTGAGACGTAGAACTTGGTGAAGGCAAAGAGCCACATGAATCCGATGGTGACGAGCAGCACCATCAGGTCGACAATCGTGATGCCCATGATGCGCAGGGGGCTGATCACGGCGGTCGCTCCGAGGATGAGCAGGATGTTGAACACGTTGGAGCCGATGACATTGCCGATGGCGATGGCCGAGCGGCCCTTGTAGGCTGCCACCACGCTCGTTGCCAGCTCGGGCAGCGACGTGCCTCCGGCCACGATGGTCAGGCCGATGACGCTCTGGCGCACCCCGAAGCGGTGGGCCACATAGGTGGCGGCATCGACGAAGAGGTTGCTGCCGTAGATCAGGCAGCCCAGTCCGACGACGATCCAGAAGATGTTCCGCAGGAGATGGGAATAGTCCTTCGGCTGCTCGGCATTGTCCTCCAGCTCTTCTTCAGTAGGCATCAGGCCGTCTTTCTTGGCTGTGTGGAAGGTGTAGATCATGAAGCCTGCGAAGCCGATGAGCAGGATGACTCCGTCGGAGCGGGTAATCTCGTTGCCCCAGAGGTGGAGCGAGTCCATGTCGTCGAAGCAGAGCACGAAGAGCAGCAGCGAGGCGACGACGGCAAAGGGTATGTCCTTGCGCACGGTAGACTTCGCCACCACCATCGGCGCCACGAGGGCGGAGCATCCTACGATCAGGGTGGTGTTGAAAATATTCGAACCTATGACATTACCCACGGCGAGGTCGGCAGTACCCTTCAGGGCCGACACCATGCTGACAAAGAGTTCGGGTGCCGAGGTTCCTGCCGCCACGATGGTCAGGCCGATGATGATCTCGGGCACGCGCATGCCGCGAGCCAATGAGGAGGCGCCCTCAGTCAGACGGTCGGCACCCCACAAGACGAGCGCCACGCCGATGATAATGTAAAGAAGATTTAACCAAGTCATTTCTTTGAGGATTTGAGGTTTGAGATTTGAGTTTTGAGGTTTGAGATTTGAGATTTGAGATTTGAGGTTTGAGATTACTCTTCGTCATCGAAGTCGTCGTCGAAGAAGGAGTCGAAGTCTCCCTCCAGCGAGGGGCCTACAAAGGCATCCATCGCACGACGGTCTTTCTTGGTGGGACGGCCAGTACCGCGGGCCCGGTTCACGAAGCCGCTGATACGGTTCATCTCCAACAGTTCGTACTGGTCTGCCGTCGTCACGTTCTCATAGATTTCCGGAATCAGCTTCGCCCCCACCCTCTGCTCGATGGGCTTGAGGATGCGGAAGGAGTAGGTCACGGGGGGCTTGCGCACGCTGACGGTCTCTCCCGCCTTGACGGTATGCGAGGGCTTCACGTTGACACCCCCGATGGTCACGCGACCGTTCTTGCAGGCGTCGGCGGCAATGGAGCGGGTCTTGAATATCCGCGCCGCCCAGAGCCATTTGTCAATTCTCGCTATCTCTGACATAAGAACAGGGTTTGAAGACAGATTAACATATTATCAAATATTTTGACAGAAGAGCTTGTTTAGACAGAAGAACTTTTTTTATACAGAAGAACATAAGAACATATTTTATTCAGTATTCTCTTTCCTCTTTCCACTTTCCTCTTTCCTCTTTCCCAATTTGTTAAATTGATTCATGGTGATGTCGATGCCGGCGAGGACGAAGCTCTTGATGATTTCCACTCCTGTGTCGATGGCGGGCTGGAGAGCCTTCAGCTCTTCCTCGGAATAACGCCCCAGCACCCAGTCGATCTGCATGCCGCGGGGAAAGTCGCTGCCGATGCCCATCCGCAGACGGGGATAGTCCTGTCCGATGAGCTGCTGGATGTGGCCGAGCCCGTTGTGCCCTCCGTTGGAGCCATTGGCCTTCAGCCGGAACTGCCCCAGAGGCAGGGCCACGTCGTCGCTGATGACGAGCATCCGCTTCTGGTCGATGTTCTCCTTGTTGAGCCAATAGCGCACGGCATTGCCGCTGAGGTTCATGAACGTAGAGGGCTTCAGCAGGAACACTTTACGCCCCTTGAGCGACGTCTCGGCCACAAAGCCGTAGCGACGGTCATCAAAATGAATATTGGATGCCTTAGCAAAAGCATCCAATACCATAAACCCTGTATTGTGGCGGGTCAGTTCGTATTCGTCACCTACATTGCCCAAGCCAACAATCAAGTACTTGTCCATGAACTACTGTAAACTGTAAACTGTAAACCGTAAACTGTAAACAGATTACTCAGCAGTCTCGGCAGCAGCGGCAGAGCGCGATGCACGGGTAGCCTTCACAGAGCATACAACCACCTGAGAGGGAGTGGCAATCTCAAGACCCTCGAAGTTCAGGTCGGCCACCTTGATGGCCTTGCCAAGAGCGAGGTTCGTCACGTCAATCTCCAGAACCTCAGGAATCTGCTTGTAGGGAGCGGTCACGTTCAGCTGGCGCACAGCCTGGCTCAGACGGCCACCATCGCGCACACCCTGGGCATGACCCGTCAGCTTCACGGGGATACCGATCGTGATAGCCTTCTCCTCGTTCACCTCGTAGAAGTCGATGTGGATCAGGGCGTCGGTTGTGGGATGGAACTGCAGTTCCTTCATCACGGCCTTGTGAGCCTCACCGTCGATGGTCAGGTTGACCACATAGACATCGGGAGAATAAACCATCTTGCGGAGCTGGGTTGCGGGGATTGCGAAGGCAATAGCCTCGGGGAGGCCGTTCTCACCCCTCTTCTCACCATAAAGATTACAGGGCACGAGACCCTCCTTGCGCAGCTCCTTGGCTGCCTTCTTGCCTGTTGTGGCACGCTTCTGGCCACTAACGCTAAATTCTTTCATTGTGTTACTCTAAATTAAGATTTGTAATACTTTGCCTAATTCACCATCACACGTACTTTTTTACTATGTGCTTTGCGAAAAAGCGGTGCAAAGGTACGCAAATCTTCCGAAATAAGAAAACTAAAGAATGAAAAAATGAAAAAAAAGTGCGTTTTTCTTGCACAAACGAGGATTTTTGTCTACCTTTGCATCAAGAAACAACAAAAAAAACATCAAGTGAGATGATTAACAGAGAAATTATCAGAATCAAGATTGTTCAGTTAACCTATGCTTACTATCAAAACGGTAACAAGAACATCGACACGGCTGAGAAGGAACTATTCTTCAGTCTGTCAAAGGCTTATGACCTTTACAACCACCTTCTGTCGCTGATGGTGGCCATTACGCGTGAAGCACAGCGCCGGCTCGAAGTGGCCCAAGCCAGAGCCAAGCGAGAGGGAACGGAAGAACCCTCGCAGAAATTCGTCTACAACCGCTTCGCCATCCAGCTGCAGGAGAACAAAGCGCTCAGCGAGTTCACCAACAACCAGAAAACGGCATGGGCCGACACGCCTGTCCCCGGGCAGCTCTTCGAGACCATCGAGGCCAGCCAGATCTACAAGGACTATATGGCGAGCACCGACGACAGCTACGAGGCCGACCGTGAGCTGTGGCGCAAGTTGTACAAGAACTTCATCCAGGAGAATCCCGACCTCGACACCGTGCTGGAAGACCAGAGCCTCTACTGGAACGACGACAAGGAAATCGTGGACACCTTCGTGCTGAAGACCATCAAGCGCTTCAAGGAGCAGAACGGTGCCAAGCAAGAGCTGCTGCCCGAATGGGACAGCGACGAGGAGAAGGACTTCGCGCGCAAGCTGTTCCGCTCGGCCATCCTCAACGAGGTGGAATACCAGCGATTTATGAACGAGGTGTCGCGCAACTGGGACCTCTCGCGCCTTGCCTATATGGACATCGTCATCATGCAGATAGCCATTGCAGAGATGATGACCTTCCCCAACATCCCCATCAGCGTCACCATCAATGAATATGTCGACATCGCCAAGCTCTACTCCACCCCGAAGAGCGGCGGATACATCAACGGCATGCTCGACGCCATCGCCCGCAACCTCATCAGGACCAACCGCCTGATGAAGCACATAGACCCCCAGCGCCCAAGTTCCAAGAGCAAGAATGGGGCAGCAGCCAACGTGCAGCAAGGCGGCAGCGAACAAGTGAGGATGCGCCATCGCAAGCACGTCAGGAAAGATGAGGGCGGCAAAGCACCGGAAGCCGACAACGATAATAATAATGAATAATAAATAAAATAGTATATGACAAACATCGTACTCGCTGCTCAGGCAGCACAGGGAGGCGGTATGAGCATGATCATCATGATGGTCGCCATCTTTGCCATCATGTACTTCTTCATGATCAAACCCCAGCAGAAGAAACAGAAAGAGATCCAGAAGTTCCAGAACGAGCTCACCGAGGGCACGCAGGTCGTCACCGGCGGCGGCATCTACGGCACCGTCAAGAGCATCGACCTGGCCAAGAACACCGTTGACGTGAAGATCGCGCGCGACGTGGTGATCACCGTCGACAAGGGCTCCGTCTTCAAGGACACATCCAGTACACCAGCCCAGAAATAGTCACCTTTCGGCATGACCATCGGAAGCGTGGGGCGAATCATCAAGAGATCCTTGTTCACCAAAACGAGCAAGGAAATCTTGTTGTTTATCTTTTTTGTTGGCCTCTCTGGCATCTTCTGGCTGTCCCTGACACTCAACGACACCTATGAGAAAGACTTTGCCGTCCCCGTGTCGATCGCCGATATCCCCAAGAATGCCGTGCTTACCTCAGAAGAGGTGGACACCATCCATGTGACCATTCGCGACAAGGGGCTCCTTCTGGTGGGCTACAAATACGGCGATGCCCTCCGGCACCTCAGGCTGCCCTTCCGCAACTATACCTTCAACAACGGCAGCGGCGTCGTTCCGGCATCGGAGATACAAAAGTATATCTACAAGAACCTGTCCAGCAGTTCAAAGATCACGTCGATCAAGCCCGACAAACTGGAATTCTTCTACAGCTTCGGCTCAAAGAAGCAGGTTCCCGTCAGGTGGAGCGGGCGGGTCATCCCAGAAGAGCTCTACTTCATCTCGCGCGTAGCCTATGACCCCGACACCATCACCATCTACGCGTCGCAGGAGAAGCTCGACAGCATCAGCATGGTCTATACCGAGCAGCTCAACTATGCCAACTTCCGCGACACGCTGACAGTAGACTGCAACCTGGCGAAACTCAAGGGTGTCAAGACGGTACCAGACCATATACGCATCAGCTTCTTCACCGACGTACTGACAGAAGAGCGCATTTCCAACATCCCCATCGTCGGCATCAACTTGCCCGAAGGCAAAGTGCTGCGCACCTTCCCGGCAAAGACCTCCGTCAGCTTTGTGGCTGGCGTCAGCGTCTACCGCAACCTGAAGCCTGAGGACTTCACCATCATTGCCGACTATCAGGAGATCAAGAAGAACCCCATGGAGAAGTGCCACATCTACTTGAAGAAAGTGCCCAACGGCATCTCACGCGCAAGGTTGGAGACAAACATGGTAGACTACCTCGTAGAGTCACAGGAACCATGAAGATAGGCATTACCGGAGGAATAGGCAGCGGAAAGAGCTACATCTGCCGAGTGCTGCAACAGCAACACGGCATCGAGGTGTACGACTGCGACAGCGCCGCCAAAAGGCTTATCCGCACATTGCCCTCCATTCGCCGACGACTCACAGCCCTGATAGGCCCGAATACCTATATAAAGGAGGCGGGAGAATACATCCTGAACAAGAAAGCCGTGGCAGAGTTCCTGCTGACATCGGAGGAGAATGCCAAAGCCATCGACCGCATCGTGCATCCCGCCGTCTTCCGCGACTTTATCCAGAGCGGGATGGAATGGATGGAAAGTGCCATCATCTTCGAGTCAGGCATTTGCAGTCTTGTAGACCACGTCATCGTAGTCACCGCACCAGACGAGGTGCGCATCCAGCGGGTGATGAATCGCGACGGCATCAGCAGGGAGAAGGTGCTTGAATGGATGAGCCGCCAGCTGCCGCAGGAAGAGGTGAGGCAACGGGCTGACTTCGAGATTGTCAACGATGGGCAGGCAGACATCAGCCAACAACTGGAAGCGATTTTGAAATCATTATATAAATAAGGAAACAACAAATAATAAAAAACTCATGCAACAGACTATTTTAGCCATCTCCGGCAAGCCCGGACTTTACAAACTCATTTCACGAGGCAAGAACAACCTGATTGTCGAGGCACTCGACGGCACTCACCACCGCGCGCCAGCCTTTGCTACAGAGCGCATAACCTCGCTGGCCGACATTGCCATGTTCACAGAGACCGACGACGTGCCCCTCATGGATGTTCTCGACAACATGAAGACCATCGAGAATGGGCAGAAAGCCTCAGTCGACACCAAGAAAGCTTCAAGCAAGGAGCTGCAAGACTACTTCACGAAGGTTCTTCCCGAGTGGGACCGCGACCGCGTCCATGTGAGCGACATCAAGAAGCTCATCACTTGGTACAACATCCTCGTTGAAGCCGGCATTGCCGACTTCAAAGAAGAAATGCAACCCACGGAAGGCGATAACATCGACGACCGCAAGTCGCAAGAATAAGATTCTTAGAATTTCGCCATCTTGATGGCGACAACGGCGCATTCGTCGCCCTTGTTCCCCAATCGGCCTCCGGCACGGTCACGAGCCTGCTGGAGGTCGTTCGTTGTCAGAAGTCCGTAGACAACGGGAATGTTGCTCGTGGCATTCAGGCGGGCAATACCTTCTGTAACGCCCTGGCAGATATAATCGAAATGCGGGGTCTCGCCACGGATGACACTTCCAAGGACGATGACAGCATCGTAGCCGTCATTGAGCGTCATCTGATGGGCACCGTAAATCAGTTCGAAGGAGCCGGGAACAGTCTTTACGTGTATATTCTCCGGCAGGGCACCATGCTTCTCAAGCGTAGAGACACAACCATCAAGCAGGGCTCCTGTAATCTCGAGATTCCACTCGGCCACGACGACGCCGAAAATCATGTTCGACGCGTCGGGGACCGATGTGATATCGTAGTCTGAAAGATTCTTAGTTGCCATTAATTGCAATTTTCAATATTGGCAACGCTCGATATAAGCATCGATGGTCTGATAAGCCATCGAGTTGAAATACTTCTCCTTCACAGTCTGATAAAGCTTGAGGGCTTCATCCTTCTTACCCTGGCTCTCGAGAATCTCACCAGCCTGGATGAGGAATGTCGGAGAGAGCGAGTTGTTGTCAGCCTTCTCGGCAGCCTTCTTCAATGTAGAGACAGCCTTGTCGAGCTGGTTCTGATGGGCATAGGCATTACCCAGAGCACCGAGGGCTGCAGGCGAGATCATCTGATCGTCGGCGCCATCATAGTTCTCAAGATACTTCACAGCCTCATCCCACTTGCCCAACTGTGCATTACAGAGACCGGCATAGAGATTAGCCAGGTTACCGGCGGCTGTGCTGCTATAGTCGCTTGCCAACTTGGCAAAGCCCTTGTAACCAGTACTGTCGCCTTCAAGAGCCTGCTGGAACTGGCCCTGTGCGAAATATTCCTGTCCCTTGGAGATAGCCGTCGAAGCCTTCTCTTCGTTAGGACCGGAAACATACGTCTTGTAAAGCACGATACCGGCGATGATGACGATGAGTGCCACAACGGCACAGATAATAGCCTTCTTGTATTTCAGGAAGAAGGCCTCACTTTTGTTCAGGGTTTCCTCCATCGTAGGAGCTGCCTGAGGTTGATTTTTTGTTGTTGCCATTATATTTTATGTATTAATTTTCGAAAATCGGCTGCAAAGTTACTAAAAAATTGAGAATTAAGAGTTAATAGTTAAGAAAATTTGCTGCCAGACGACATTTTTTCTTAATTCTTAACTCTTAACTTTCCAAATCTTATTACCTTTGCACTATGATTCTAGAGAAACTGTCGCTCATCAACTATAAGAACATCCGGGAGGCTATGCTGGTATTCTCTCCTAAAATCAATTGCATGATCGGTCGAAACGGCGTGGGCAAGACCAACATCCTCGATGCCGTCTATTTCCTGTCGTTCTGCCATTCGGCCTCCAATCCTGTCGACTCGACGATTATCCGCCACGACGAGTACTTCTTCATGGTGGAGGGGGAGTATTCGAGGAACGAGGAAGGAGGAACGAGGAAGGAGAATACCACAATCTCCTGCGGCATGAAACGCGGCACGAAGAAACACTTCCGCCGTAACAAGAAGGAGTACCGCCGACTGTCAGAGCACATCGGGCTCATCCCGCTGGTGATGGTATCGCCTGCTGACACACGGCTCATTGACGGTGGCAGCGAGGAACGGCGACGACTGATGGACATGGTCATCTCGCAGTACGACCACACCTACTTGGAATCCGTCTCACGCTACAACAAAGCCCTGCAGCAGCGCAACACCATGCTGAAACAGGAAGACGAGCCTGATCCGGAAATCATCAGTCTCTGGGAAGAGCAGATGGCTATCGAGGGGGAGCGCATCTATCAGCGACGACTGTCGTTCGTCAGCGAGCTGACACCCATCTTCCAACACTATTACGAACGCATCTCCGGCAACCGAGAGCAGGTAGCCATCGAATATGTATCACATTGCCAGCGCGGTCCGCTGCTCGAGGTCATTCAGCGCGACCGTCAGAAAGACCGCATCATGGGCTACTCGCTGCACGGCACACATCGCGACGACCTCGTATTCTCTCTCGGTGGTCACCCCATTCGCCGTGAGGGCAGCCAAGGACAGCACAAGACCTTCGTCATCGCACTCAAGTTTGCCCAGTTCGACTTCCTCAAGCGCACTCATTCCGGCGACACTCCTATCCTTCTGCTCGACGACATCTTCGACAAGCTCGACTCCAACCGGGTGGAGGAGATCGTGAAACTGGTGGCTGGCGAGGAGTTCGGCCAGATCTTCATAACCGACACGAACCGTGAGCATCTGGACCAGATACTCGCCACCTCATCCCACGACTATAAAATCTTCCAAGTCGAGGATGGGGAAGTAAATCCTCTGCCTCTCCACCGCCCATAAGGTAATCAACTGTAAACTGTAAACCGTAAACTGTAAACTGTAAACAAAAAATGTTCAAACGCAACAGCATCCTCGTCAAGGAGATCATCCTCAAGGCCCTTCGGGAGCAAGGTCTCGAGACACCTCTGCTACAGAAGCGACTCATCGACTCGTGGCCCGAGGTCATGGGCGATGCCATTGCCACTTACACTGGGAATCTCTACATCCGCAACCAGACATTATTTGTCCACCTCAACAGCCCCGCCCTGCGTTTCGAACTTTCCATGCAGCGGCAGGAAATCGTCAACAAGCTGAATGCCCATGTTGGCAGTCAGGTCATCGCTGACGTGAAGTTCAATTAAAAGGCGAGATGCGGATGTTCTTCGTGCTCTCGAAATGAAAGACGGGACGCTCATCCGGACGAATGGTTTCCAGACGCACTTTCTTTATACGGATATCCTCGGCATGACTGATGGAGAAGCCCCAGGCAGGCTGTATTCCGTGGGCAGAGGGCTCCGGATAGTTAGCCTCGCCAAGCTGCCCAGGCCTGCGGGCTTCTGGGACAAAGAAGGGATTACGCCCCCGCTGTTCCTCCACATCCTTCATGGTCAGTCCTCCACGGAACTGAACATAGAGGTTCTTGATGCGGACATCGCGAACGGGATGCCCCTCCACCCCCGCTATCAGACAGGCATAGCGGCTATCGGCATCGGTCACGTAAACATTTCTGATGCGGATATCGCTGACCTTGGATCGTTGGAAGCCCTCCGGAGCCCGCATTCGGTCGCCAAGGCGGATATAGAGAGGTGAGTTGCAGATATCGTTCATCGTAATATCGCTGACCCGGATGTCCCTCATCTCCGCCCCGTCGACGGTCTCAAGGGCCAATCCCCGGCAATGGGTGAAGCGGCAACGCCGGATGGTGATATGCCGGAAACCACCGTTCGACTCTGTTCCCAGCTTGATGCGCCCCGTCGGACCGTCACCGTCGGGAGCCTTTTCCACGAGCGTGGTACAGGTACCGTCGAACAGCGTCCCCACATCGTAGCCACTCACCTCGCAATCCTCTATCAGCACGTGCTCCGTAGGCTTAGGACGGCCCAAGGCGTAAGAGCACTTCAGCACGATGGCATCATCGTTGAGCGTATTCACCCGACAGTTCCTGACCACCACCCTTTCGCAGCAATCGATGTCCAGTCCATCTCGGTTAGTGTCGCAGGTGACTCCCTCTATCAGCAGGTCGTCCACCCCCGTGAGCAGCATGGCAAAGTGGCCGCAGCGCAGGAAGTTCAGACCCTTGATCGCCACATGGCGGCAGTCGCGCAGAGCCAGCGCCTTATTAGCGACCGTCGGGCCGTCATAGCCCCTTCGCGGATCGTCCCGCTGCAGCACCTCCGAGCCGTCGATCAGTCCTTCGCCTTCGAGCGTCACGTGGTGCAGGTTCTCTCCCCAGATGAGCGAGTTGTGCCAATGGCTGTGCCCGAAGTCCTGATAGCGTGAGTCGTTGGGCTCTGCCTCGTCGTAGCCAGTCTCTCCGCTGACGGGAGCCGCCTTGATCACCGCCCCCTTTTCCAGCCGCAGGGTGATATTGCTCTTCAGTCGGATGGAGTAGCAGAGGTAGATGCCCTCCGCCAACACGACCGTTCCACCGCCCTCTTTATCTGCCTGTGCGATGGCATCATTGATGGCAGGGGAGTCAATGTGCTGTCCATCGCCTACCGCCCCGAATGCTCTCACGTCGTAAACTCCCCCGGCCGGACTAATCTGGTCAGTAAAACTGTATTCCTGCGCCGAAACAGTCATCCCGCCCAACAACCAACAGATATGAAAGATCAGTCTGTGAAGCAATGAATATGCAGACAACATTTTCTTCATAGCAACTATTCCTTATAGCGGTCGAGGAGATACCGGGGCAGGCGGACAATGCAGATGTTCATGGAGCGGCCGTCTTCAGAAAGCATGGCCGACTGGATTTCTATCTCTGTGCCGTCGGGTTTGAAGGTGGGGTGTACATGGTCGCGGGCGGTGGTCTTATGGCCTGCAGTCAGAAGGATACGTTCGCCGGTGTGGCGGTCGATGAGCCACAGCTCGCGGGCGAAGTCGTCACCAGCCACCCAGTGGCCATCCTGCGAACCGGCCACATGCCAGAAGTTGTCACCTGGTACTTGGCCCTCGAGGGTCAATTCACGAGTGCGCATATTCACCACTGCAATACCGGTGGCATACTCCTTAGTGCCGGATGGCCCCCAGTCGTCTGACGTGGCAAAGGATTCCAGTCCGGCAATCGTCTTCTGCTCACCCTTTTTGATGGGGCGATGGCCGATGATGGCTATCACCAGTTCATCTTCACTGATAACGGCCTCGTGAGTCACCCAGTCGTGCTCCGCCTCACGGTAGATGGGGCGCAGACCGGTTCCATCGGCATTACAGATCCAAGTGCGCTGTGGAGCCTTGCCACCTGTTTCCCAACAGAAGATGACTTCTCCTGGATGCCATGGGTTACCTTGTATGTGTCCCACCTTGAAATGAACGGCCACCACAGGTTCGGCTTTGCCTGTATGGAGATCCATTTTGCCGATTCCTCCAGGACCGGCCCCCATATTCCGAGGGCCGAAATTTGGTGCAATCTGTTCGGCAATCGGATATTTCCGGGCAAATTCTTTGTCAAGACGAAAAAAAACGAAAGTCTCACTGCCGTCAAGGGCCATGTCGCCCTCGCTGCACATTTCGGCAGGAATGACACCGCAGACGCGTTCATAGGACTGCTTCTTTTTCAGCTTGCCTGCCTCTGAGTCGGCAAAGAGTCTCTCGAGGTTCACCTCAATCACTTCCATGCCGATGCGTTTGCCGTCCCTGTCCTTTGCTTCACGCATGTGGTAGAGGTTCATCGACTTGCGAGCCACACATAGCATCCCTGTAAATCCGCCTTCTGTCACTTGCACGATGTCTCCTGTCTCTTCATTCACCGCCATGGCCTCACCTGGCACACGGTCACTGCGGAAGACAACCCACTTCCCGTCTGATGTCCATTGGTTGTGGGTCTGATAGATTTTTGAGTCACCCGTACCACTCTTTGTAGTTAGGAAAACCAGTTCAACACCAGTTTGGGGATCATTGATAATTTTGCGCTCTGGAGCGAAACGACGCCCCATCTGAGCCTGTAGCGTTGCAGCGCTGAGCACTGCGAGACAAATAGCAATAATTCTCATCATGTTTGTTTTTTGTTATTTTGGCGTGACAAAGATACACATTATTTATTATATAATATTTTTTCTACTCAAGTTTTTTTCACTCTGACGGAAATCTGTATGCAGATTGACACTTTTCCATCCGCGAAGGGGTGCTTCCCTCTTTTTTCTGCAAAAACAGGATGGCATTTGAATGATAATCGAAAAAAATATTGTAACTTTGCACCAGACTAATTACAAAACAACATGAAGAGACAGATTTTATTATTAACCACCCTTGTCTGTACGGCACTGCCTCTTATAGGAGGAATTCTGGAGGACAGCCTGCTCTTGCGTCACGACTTCTTCTATGCCGGACAGAGCAAGCAGCGGAGGATGTTCATCGTGAAAGACGGACGGATAGTCTGGAGTTACGACGACCAGCTGAAGCGTGGTGAAATCAGCGACGCAGTGATGACCAGCGACGGACACATACTCGTGGCCCACCAGTATGGCATTGCTGAGGTGACGCAGGACCAGCAGACCGTATGGAGCTATGCAGCCCCAGAGGGCACGGAGATCCACACCATACAGCCCATCGGCAGTACTCACGTAGTGTTCGTGCAGAACGGGCGACCTGCCAAGGTGGTGGTCATGAAGATACCCGAATGCCGCATCGAAAAAGAGTTCGAGTTGCCCATCAATGAGAAGGGTTCGGTACACGGGCAGTTCCGTAATGCCCGACTGTCGAGCCGTGGCACGCTCTTGGTGGCAAACATGGCCCTGGGCTGCATCCACGAGTTTACAAGCGACGGCAAGGAGGTTGACCGCTGGGGCGGCTACGGGGGGGCGAGCTCTGCTCGGGAGGGCGGTTTCCTGCCTTGGAGCGTGCAGGAGATGCCCAAGACGGGCAACCTGCTCATCACAGGGCGCAAAGGCAAGATCCAGGAGATCAACCGGCAGGGGCAGACCGTTTGGGAACTGAACACTACGGACTACGGTGTGACACAACCTCAGAAGACCGTGCGCCTGAAGAACGGCGGACATATCATCAACAACTGGTATAACGAGTGGAACAAGGAGCCGATGGACACTGCCAACGCCCCAGTACAGGCCATCGAGGTAGACAAGGACGGCAGACTGGTGTGGCAACTGAGGGCATGGAGAGACCCCGACCTCGGCCCGTCGACGACCATACAACTGCTCTCAGAGCCTGTCGACCGTCGACGTATGTTCTTCGGCGAGTTCAATCCACAGTCGCCACATCTCTTCGTCGCTCCCAACGAGCCTATAGGCGAAGGCCGTGGCATCCATCCGGGGCGCGTGGCGTGGATACATGCACCAGGTGTGGCCAAGTGGGACGGCAAGACCGGGCTCTGGGTGGAAGACCGCTGGAACGACCAGCAGAAGGCCGACGCAATGATCGCCGAGGCTGTGATGCAACTGACGGGAGAGCCGACGGCTAAGAAGGCATGGAGGGCGCTCTTCCGTCACTTCAACAAGACCCACGGACGGGGCAACAGAGGATATAAGAACGGTGAGAGCATCGCCGTGAAGCTGAACCTGAACAACGCCATCACCCACCACGACACCATAGAGCTCAACTCTTCGCCCTTCGTGACGCTGGCCTTGGTGCGCTCGATGGTGAGCGACGGTGGGGTGCGACAGCAGGACATCGTGCTCTGTGAACCCAGCCGTGCCATCACCGACAGTATTTATTATAAGGTGCACCGCGAATTCCCCCTCGTACGGATGATCGACAACATCGGTGGCGACGGACGGGAGAAGTGCGAGTACTATCCAGAGCAGATTGTCTATTCCGTTGACAACGGCAAGATGGCGCGAGGACTGGCCAAGTGTATCGTCGATGCCGACTACCTCATCAACTCGGCCCTCCTGAAGACGCACAGCGGCCCAGGGGTGACACTCACCACAAAAAACTGGTACGGTGCCACCGACATCAACCTGCTCTGGCGACAGAACGCCCACAACAACGTGAGTCAGGACAAGCGTCACGGCAAGCCGGGCTACAAGACGTTCGTCGACTGGCTCAGCCATAAGGATATGGGACAGAAGGCGCTGCTCTTCCTCATCGACGGCACCTATGGCTCGCGCGATGTGAACGGGGCTCCCAACCCGAAGTGGATGAAGGAACCCTTCAACGGCGACTGGGCCTGCTCCATCATCGTCTCTCAGGACGAGGTAGCCTGCGATGCCGTCGGCATGGACATCATCATCGGCGAATGGCCCGAGTTCCAGAGCCTCAACTACTGCGACGAGTATCTGCGCGAGGCAGCCTCGCTGCCAAATGCCCCCAGCGGCACGGTCTACAAACAACAGGGCAAGCCGCTACAGCAGCCGCTCGGACTCTTCGAACATTGGAACAAGGATCACCAGTACACCAAGATAGACCTCAAATACAAGAAACTATGAGACGGATAGTGGGTTGGCTCTTTCTGGCACTTCTGACGCTCAACGGATGGGCGCAGACGATGGATGCTTTCAATGGTGTATGGCCAGTCACCGACAAGACGATGATGAAGAGTCTTAACGGCGAGTGGCAACTGAAGGTGAACGGGAAGGAAGGCGTGATCCCCGTGCCAGGATGCTGGGAGGTGTATGGCTTCTGCGAGGCCAAGTATGACTACCCCGATTCGCTGACGGGGTACTATCACACGACGTTCACCGTGCCGGCAGAGTGGAAGGGACAGCAGGTCTACATTCGTCTCGACGGTGTGCTGCGAGGCTACGAGCTATGGCTCAACGAACAGCGCGTCGGCTCGTGGGAGTCGGCCTACAATACCTGTCTGTTCGACCTGACACCCTATCTCTCGAAACGGGCTTTCAACGGCGAACCGCAACAGTTGTCGATGCGTGTCTATTCGCGCTTCAAGGGCTACGAGTTCGACTGCTTCGACGACTGGGCCACGATGGGCATCTTCCGCAACGTGACGCTGATGGCCTTTCCCAAGACACATCTCAGCGACTTGACCGTGACCACCCGGATGGACGGAACGGTTATGGTCACTCCCCAGATAGCCAATGCCACAAGACACACCTCTTTCAGCTACGAGCTGACAGACGCCGAAGGGCAGGTCGTGTCAACGGGTGAGCCCGTGAAGCATCCCCATTTGTGGACGGCCGAGACACCTTATCTGTACACCCTGCACGCCTATGTCAAGGAGAAAGGTAGGACACTGCAGGCCTTCACACACAAAGTAGGCATCAGGGAAATCAGCATCGAGGGAAACATCCTGAAGGTGAACGGACAACCCGTGAAACTAAGAGGCGTGAATGCTCACAGCACCGACCCGCAGACGGTAAAAGTCATCTCCGACGACCTGACACTAAAAGACATGCGCCTGATGAAGGAGGCGTCGGTCAACTTCCTGCGCCTGTCGCACTATCCACGCGAGCCCCGCTTCTACGAACTGGCTGATTCATTAGGTTTCTACCTCGTCGACGAAGTGCCCTTCGGCTATGGTGACAAGCATCTCTCAGACAGTAGCTACAAGGACATCCTGATGACGCGCGCCCTGGCCACCGTCAAGCGCGACAAGCTCCACCCCTCGGTGATTGTATGGAGCGTGGGCAACGAGAACCCGCTGACGCAGCCCTGCATCGAGGTGGGCAGATATGTCGGCGAGCTCGACCCCTCGCGACCTTATTGTTTTCCGCAGGTAGGCTCCTACTTCCGGCGTTTCTGGGAATCGAAAGGTTTAAAACCCTCTGAGGGCAGTCTTTCCCCCTTCCCTTCAGCTGCTCCCGTCTATGCCCCCCATTATCCGACGACAGGGCAGATCGGTGGATTCTACCAACATCTGGATCGTCCCGTGATCTTCACAGAATACTGCCACACGCTCGGCATCTCTTTTGAGGATCACGACCGTCAGTGGGACATCATCGAGCGCACACCGGGTATTGCCGGAGGGGCTGTCTGGGAGTGGGCTGACCAGGGCATGCCGTTTAAAAGTAATAGTGAAAAGGGAATAGTAAATAGTGAAAAGGGAATAGTGAATAGTGAGAGCCGCTATGGCTACGAGGAGCGCGTCTTCACTTCCAGCGACGGAGGCTTCGAAATGTATGGCAACAAAGGCACCGACGGACTGCTCTATGCCGACCGTACTCCCCTACCCAACTACTACGAGCTGCAGCACAACTATGCCCGGGCTTTCGTCAGTGGCATCGAAGGCGACACTGTCTACATCGTCAACCGCTACGACTTCCTGAACCTGAAAGACAACGTCACCTTCCACTGGACACTCACCAACGACCGCGATACCGTGATGCAGGGTGCCTTCAGTCCCGATTGTACCCCTCGCAACTCAACGACATACACTCTGAGACTACCCCGACAGTCAGGGCTCAGCCTGTTGCAGTTCGACGTGGTCGACGCCCAAGGGCATCGGTTCCTCCAGCAGTCGTTTGTGCTCAACAAGAGGATCATTTCGAAGAGTGAAGAGTTAAGAGTGAAGAGTGAAGAATCCTTCGGAAAGGATAGCTCAGCTGACGGGCTCGGAATGGCGGAAGCAAATTCTTCACTCTTCGCTCTCCACTCTTCACTCTCCACGCCCCTCATCCGCACAGGCCGCAAACCCACGATGGGCGAGCGTCTGACACAGGAAGGCAGGTTGCCTGAGAAATACCTGCTACCACTTGAGAACAACCAAGTGAAAGCCGACATCAAGAGCAGTCCCATCGAAGGCGGAGAGCAAGTGACATTCACACTGACACCCGACACTGCCGACGTGTTCCGATCCGAACTGGGACTGGCCTGGCTGCTCGACCCCTCCATCGACCGTGTGCAATGGATAGGCTACGGCCCCTTTGCCAGCTACCCCGGTCGCCATCAGGCCAACCGCTATGGCTTCTGGGCGAAGCATCAGGACGATCTCTATTTCGAGGGCAACCACAGCGGCATCGATGCGGCCCTACTGACAGACAAGGAGGGCAACGGCATCCTGATCACAGGCGACTCGCTCTCACTGAACTTCGAGCAGACCGATCGTGGCATCGTCCTCACCGTCAATGCAGCCGTCAGCGGACAAGGGCCCAAGTTTGCCAAGACACACTTCCCCAGCTGGCAGAAGGGTGACAAGCCCGTAAGCGCCACCTTCAGAAGCTACTCCATCAAGGCCGAGGCTTGGCCCAAGGCAGTCAGCCGACTGTTTGCGCCTGCCGCCGATGTGCCAGCTCCCTTCAAGCCCTTCGTCACTCAATACGACACTTATCTGATGAGATTGAACGATATAGGAGACAACTAAGGTACATGGCTTCTATAGCCTACATCGTGGCAGTGAGGAATGTGGCGTTGCCAAAGATGTATAGGATGTTTTCGCAGGCAGGCACCAGAATGGTCTCACCTTGACGGATCTCAACGCCATTGATATTGGCTTTGCCCCAGAGACAGACCACAATGACAAACGAATCGCAGTGGAAATCGATCTGCTGGGCAACCTGCACCACCACGCGATGCACCACGAAGTAAGGGCAGTTGATGAGCTGCGACGTGGGCTTGGTACTGTCGTAAGAGGTACGGTAAGCGGGCCACACCTGATAGTCGATGGCAGCCTTGGCCAGCTCGACATGCAGTTCACGGGGATTGCCATGCACATCCTTGCGTCCAAAGTCATAGACGCGGTAGGTGATGTCGCTTGTCTGCTGGATCTCTGCCAGGAAGTTACCAGCCCCGATGGCGTGCAACCTGCCAGCAGGCAGGAAATAGAGGTCGCCTTCGTGGGCCTCATGGGTGGCAATCACGTCCTGCATGGGCGAACGTCCGTTTTGCGGCTCTGCCGTAGCCAACTGTTCGTATTCCTCTGGCGTGATGCTCTTTTTGAGGCCGGAATAGATCTTCGCACCCACGTCGCTCTTGATGATATACCACATCTCCGTCTTTCCTGCACAACCGTGACGCTCCATCGCCAGTTTGTCGTCAGGATGCACCTGAACAGACAGGTCCTGACGCGAGTCGATGAACTTCACGAGCAGGGGGAACTGATTGCCGAACTTCTTGTAGATCTTGTTGCCCACAAGCAGCTCCTTATACTTGTCGATCAGTTCCACAAGCGTCAGGCCTTCATCGACGTCATTCACAAGACCTCGATTGATAGCCACGCTCTCATGCCCAGGCACGCCGCTGATCTCCCAGCTCTCGCCCACATTGGGTTGTGCGTTGAAGATACCTTTGAAAGGTGCAATCTGATAGCCGCCCCAGATGGTGGTCTTCAGATAGGGTTGGAATTTGTATGGTTTCATAAGCTTACATTTTTTGGTGATTCATAACCGATACTGATTATTGCGGTGCAAAATTACAAAAATTCCGGATAAGAAAGAGCAAATATCAGAAAAAAATGATTGTAGTGCCCTTACGTCCCTCTGAGTTTCATGCCATGAAACCCAGACTTTCATTAGACGAAAGTCCCACTTTCCTGCCTGCAAACCCCAGGTTTCAAAACCACGAATCCAGACCCATTATTTTGTCATAAAGATTGTAAAGACAATTCACATTGAGGACATCCGCGCCGCTACGCTGCTACACTGTCCCATTTCGAAAAACGAAGTTTGAAGAAAGGCAATATCTAATATTTATTATATTATATATATTATAATATATATAATATAATAAATATATAAAACACAATTAGAGGCGCCCCTCTGTATTCGAAGTCATCCATGCCCTCCAATCGGAATAACTTTCATAAAACACCAAATGGGACAGTGTAGCAGCGTAGCGGCGTGGTGTCTTTAGCATGTGTACAAAGGGGAAAACAAATCTCGAGTTCTTCCTCAAATATCTGGATTGCATGGTATTATTCATTATCTTTGTGGTGAATAATTAGTGTTTACTGATTAAGAAAACTCATTTTGTAACTATAATAATTGAAAATTAGCGGTCTGATTTACAGACCGCTAAATAAATGCTTTTTGAAAATCGCGAGACTTACCAACTCCAGATGCTGGTATTCGAATCATTGCTACGCTGTTCTGTGGTTGTGTTTCCGAATGAATCCGTATGGCTCGAGGAAGAACCTATAACCTGGCCATTGTTATTACTATAAGTGGTCGTTGTATTTCCAAAACTATCTGTGTGACTGTTTGAAGATCCAGTATATCCACCATTGCCATTGGAATAAGTTGTATGGGTATTCCCAAAACTGTCAGTATAGCTGTTTGAAGATCCGATGTAACCACCATTGGCATTTTGGTGTCTCGTTGTCGTGTTACCAAAACAGTCCGTTGAGGTAGTAGAGGTGCCGATAACACGACCGTTTTGATCTCTGTGGGTGGTCGTCGTGTTACCAAAGCTGTCCGTATAGGACGATGATGTACCCGTGATGCCCCCATTTGCATTCCTATGGGTACTTGTGCTGTTTCCGAAACTGTCAGTATATCTTGAAGATGAACCAACGTTATAACCCTGTGCGTTTGCTGCGATGGCGAATGTGACAGCCATCAATGTCATCATTAACTTCTTCATAATTCTAATGTTTTAATTGTTACCCGTGATATTATTTCTGTTTCTTCATTTCTTTCATTTTTGCTTTAAGGGCGTTGTAAGCAGTTGCTGCCTCTGGGCAATTGTCTTTCTTGCCTGTTTTATAATCATTTAAGGCCTCCTTGTAATAGCCTAAAGCCTCATAGGCTTCCCCTCGAGTAACAAATATGAGACCTATTGGCTCAATACTGATTGCTTGAGTGGCGTTTTCAATCACATCATACCAACGCTGAGCCTTATGGGCTTCCAATGCCCGAGAAGCATAAAACCTAAACATCTCTTGTCGCCTCGCAGCCATTTCCTGCTGTCTTGCTGCCGCTTCAGCCTGGGCCCTTATGGCCATGTTCATTATGCCTGGGTCATAGAGATCCATCGTCGGCATTCTCACATAGTCATCGTAACCATAAACCTGGGCCTGGGTCGACATTGCCACCAAACACGTCATTGCTGTTGTCAAAAGTTTCTTCTTCATAATTTACATCTTTAATAATTTGGCGCAAAGATAGAGAATAATCCTCCACTCTCCAAGCAAAAACCAAAAACAAGCCTTGTGAAAATGCAAAAAGCTTTTTGTTTGTGGGAATTTCGAAGTCATTACGAGAGCAGATAAAGGAGATTCTTAGAAGACAAATGCAGCAATATTCTGAAAATAAATAGCAAATTTTCCTTCAAAACTACTGCACTTTCAAAAAAATGCAGTATATTTGCAGCATTATTTCTAATGAAAGATGAATATCAAGGAGTACATCAGCCAGAACGGAGGATATATATCCTCAGCAGAAGCAAAGGAGAAATCCCTTTACAACCAACT
>Ga0247608_10000761_pt1 | contig 49394 bp, 45 predicted proteins | sample 176DNAGHGlowgp2_FD_193490 | JGI IMG/M metagenome (GOLD analysis project Ga0247608, IMG submission 193490) | Sheep rumen microbial communities from Palmerston North, Manawatu-Wanganui, New Zealand - 1766 DNA GHGlow gp2 | ecosystem: Host-associated > Mammals > Digestive system > Stomach > Rumen ...
AAACATTTTCGTTTGTTCTGTTCAGAAAACGTTAGCTTTCCAAATCTTTACTTGGTTTTTGTTTCGCATCCCAACCTTGCTTCGCAAGCTTAGGATATATTCTGAATATCTAAACTCATGGTCAAAACCTGACCATTTTTATTAGAATTTTCAGGGTTGCATTGCTGTTTATTTGTCAAAGTCCATTGCCCGCTTCATTTAGCGTGCTCGATTATAATATCACTTGATTTTGAGTTCGTCAAGCACAATTTTCATTTTTTTCAATAAAATTTTTATTACCCGTTTTTCCACTAAAAAAGAAGTACCTTTTTGAGGAACTTCTCTTTTAGGAATCAAATATTCTCTTATGTCTGACAATTAATTCATCATGAAGGTCGCCTGCTTTGTTCCGTCCATTATTCCTATGCTGGCTCCATCAAGCGATACCCCCTGTGCTGTTTCAAACAAAAGAATAGTTTCAACAGATGTTCCTGCACTTATCTGATCCTTATATATAGAAAAATCATCTAACAATAATGTTGAGCAGCATGGTATCTTGCTGCCGTCTGCAAGGTCAAGATAAAACACTACATCCCTTGAAAACATATCTATATCTATAGCGTCACTTGACTGGTTGCTTACCTTTATATTAGCCACTACGAGTTCATTTCCGTTTGCGGCATCAACAGAGAATACATTGTTTCCGGTCTCAGGGTAGGACTTGACTGTCTTGAAGCCGTCATATGATATCTCAAGTCCGTCGGTTCCAAGAAACGTACCTATAGCAGAACCTGTTATAGCTTCCGGCCCCTTGTTTTCTTCCTTTTTAGTATCATCGCTTTTTTCAGATGATTTCTTCTTGCTCTTATTATTCTCCGCAGCCTTTGTCTTTTCCAGATACTGCTGCGCCAAGATCCTAGTCTTTTCGTCACGCTCTTTCTGGATGCGTTCTTTTTCCTTGGCTTTTTCAAGCTGTTCAGGTGTCATGATCTGATTATCATATGACTGATCATATTTAAGCAAAAGTCCTGCTGCATATTCAGCCACCAGCTTTTCCTGTTCCTCGGTCATGTCCGGTACAGGTGCAAGTGCACACCCGCTTAACGTTATCGCTGTAAGAGTTACTGTTAATAAAGATATGATACTTTTCTTCATACTGTTTCCTATGCCGTCTGTGCCTGTTCCATCTCAAACCAGAATTCCACGCCGTCATCCCTGTTAATGACTCCGTATCCCTGTCCGATCGAATCCTGTATCGCCTTTACGATGGATAAGCCTATTCCGCTTCCGCCGTATTCTCTGGTCCTTGCCTTGTCTATCTTATAAAACTTTTCAAAAAGATGTTCTATACTTTCCTCAGGAATGAGCTCGCCCGTATTAAATACAGATACGCGTATCCTGTCATCTTTCTTTTGTATTATCACATTGATCTTTTTTTCACCTGAGCAATGTGTTATGGCGTTTGACAGATAATTTGTAAACACCTCTTCTGCCTTAAACTCGTCGCCCCATACATATATCGGCATTTTTTCATCAAATATGATATCTATATCATTTTGTTTTAAAAGAAGTTCCGTTGCCTGTATACGGTTCTTTATCATGGTGACTATGTCAAAACGCTCCATGTTCACGTTGTCGCCTCCTGACTCTATCTCATTCAATGTCAGAAGTCTTTTGACCATGGTATTCATCTTGTTGGCTTCATCGAGTATCACACTGCAGTAGTAGTCTCTCGATTCCTTGTCATCGCTTATGCCTTCAACAAGCCCTTCGGCATATCCCTGTATGATGGATATCGGAGTCTTAAGCTCATGAGATACATTGCTCATGAACTCGCTCTTCATCTCATCAAGCTTTTCCTTTTTCTCGATATCCTGCTTAAGCTTAACGTTTGCGACCTTCAGTTCGGATATGGTCGTCTCAAGAGCCTCGCTCATCTTATTTATGTTATTGCCAAGAAGGCCGATCTCGTTTTTCTGTTTTCCTTCATACCTTGCATCGAAATCAAGCTTTCGCATTCTGTCTGAAATATCCGCCAGTTCTAAGATCGGTCTTGTGACAGTCCTTGAAAGGATCAGTATGATGATTATACCGAGTATCAGAGCGATCAGACCTATGCCTTCAAGGAACCTGTTCGTTATCCTTGCGGATTCCTCTATCGACTGCAATGCGCTTCTCATAAGAAAGACATTGTCGTTGCTCAAAAATCCCCACATCTCAATATATCCGATATGAGTACGTCTGTCCTCGGTAATGGAAAGCCTGTACTTTTCCGTCTGTTCCACAACAACGTCGCCTTCAGGCAATTTATCTCCCATGAATACCTTGTCCCAGATAGCTATCTTCATAGCCTCCTGGTCCTTGCCCTTGTATTTGACAGTCTGTGAATCCACATCGATTATGATGATATCTATGTTGTATCTTAACGTAGCATCGTTAAGTTCCCTGTCAAATTCCTCAGAATCAAGAGAGGAACTCTCTATAGCCGATTCAACTTTTGCATATGCACGCTTGAGTGCGTCGCCCTTGTTACGGATATAGAATCGTTCAAGAAAAGTTGTGTTTACGAGCAGAAAGAATGCAACTATCCCTATGAGAACGGATGCAAAGATAAGCGCAAACTGGAGACTGATCGACCATTTTGTCCTTTTCTTTTCCCTAGCCATCATTATCAAGCCTCAAACTTATATCCCATACCCCAGATCGTCTTGATGAGATTTCCTTTTTCTCCCATCTTGCTCCTTAACTTCTTTACATGTGTATCTATGGTCCTGGCATCACCGAAATAATCATAGTTCCATACATGATTTAGTATCATCTCTCTTGAAAGAGCGATGCCCTTGTTTTCCAAAAAATATGAAAGGAGCTCAAACTCCTTGAAGCTCAGATCTGTCATCTGACCGTCTATGGTCACTGTATGCGCGATCTTGTCTATCTTTATTCCGCCTTCTTCAAGTACCTCGTCTCCGCTGTCCGCATATCTTCTTAAGATCGCCTCGACTCTCGCAACGAGTATCTTTGGACTGAACGGCTTTGTGATATATTCATCCACTCCCAGCTCAAATCCCTTAAGCTCATCCTTCTCCTCGCTCTTCGCAGTAAGCATGATGATAGGCACTTTAGAATACTCTCTTATCGCCTTGCACGCCTCCCATCCGTCCATGACAGGCATCATTACATCAAGCAATATCAGAGCGATATCCTTCTGCTGTAAAAAAATATCAAGTGCTTCCTCTCCGTTTGAAGCTTCAAGCACTCTGTATCCTTTATTTGCAAGAAAGTCTCTTACTAACTTGCGCATCCTCTCCTCATCATCAACAACAAGGATCTTATTCATTTCCATATGCTATACCCAGTTCTCTTTCCTTTTCTCTGACAGCCTTTTCTCTTTCATCGAGCTGCTGTTTCCATGATGAATACTCATTTTCGATCGTGCGTCTGTAGTTTAGTACAGTCGGTCTGCTCCCAGACATGCTGATCGCAAACATAGCTATCACAAGCAATACAAGGATGATGTTTATGATAGTCAAAAGAATGTTCTTTCTTCTTAATGGTTCAGTCTTCTTTTTTACCTTGATAACTCTCGGAGCCTTTTCATCATCATGCTTGTTATTGAATATCTGATACAGTGGGATCGCTCCCATCTCCTCTGCAGATATCCCGCCCTTTGCCATTCGCTTTTGCAGTTCATGCATATACGCATAGCCGACAGGTGTTCTGAACATCTTTTTGTCTATCGATGCTCTGTAAATGGCAAGTACCGTCTGCGGGCTCTTGCCGGCAATCTTCTTTTCTATATATTTAGCCGTATTCAGTTCCTGGTCCGCTAACTGCTTGTCTTCAGCAGATCCGAAGATGAATCCGTTTACGGTAAACGCGTATTCCTGTTCCTTATCCATAGAATCAATCCTTTACAGGTGCTGCATAGCCTCTGCGCTTGGGGTCGATGGTCCTTGTCGCCTTAAGGTTCTGTCTCTGCTTCTCATTTACATACTTGGATATGATATTGGATTCTTCCTTGAACTTGCATCCGTATATGATCCTCTGATATCCTGAATCCTCGCTTCTTACAACAGTCGCCATCAGCCTGAAGCTCTTGCGATTGTCCTCATCGGTAAAGCTCAGTGTAAGAGGCATTCCCATTGTTACTTCAGTCTTGTCATCACAGACAAATGCTATGCCTGTCGCGCTTATATCCTTGATGGTCACTCTGTGCTCATGCTTGCTGTCGCCCATCATTACGCTTCCCGTAACACCGATCCATACTCGATGCGCGCCTCGTCTGTTAGTGACACGTCCTTCCTCATTTCTGCATTCCACAACCTGATATACACTGCCGTCCGAAACCTTGTAGCTCTTTATCGTAACGCCGGTGAAAACATATACTCTGTTATCCTCCTGACTTACAACATACATAGACAGCACGACATTGGTCGAATTATCAAATCCGACCAGCTTGTCATCCTGATATATAGGTTCGACCTTTACAGTTTTGCCATCGGCTTCCATCACATTGGTGGAAAACTCCATAGTCCTCACGCCTCTGGCAGCGACGATCTGTACCGATTGTCCCGGTCTTATATCGGTTGTTAGCATATATACCCCCTGGTGTTTTTATAATATGTACTGAGAAAGATCAGAATTTATAGCATCCGCATACTGATTCAGATTTCCCGAAATATTTGAGATGTTGTCTGTCTCGCTCACAAGCTTTTTACTCTCCTGCACGATGACATCACTAAGATCAAGTATCTCTGAAACAGTTGAAGTCTGTTCTCTTGTCGCCTCGGCATTTGTCGTAGCAGCATCATTGATGCGTTCGATACCTCCCGCGATCTGCTTGATCCCGTCGGTAGCCTTGGTGATATCATCATATATAAGATCAAATGATCTGTTTGCACTGTCCATGGAAGTCATGCATTCTTCCATATCCTTTATACATATGTCGGCCTTCTTACTGATGAGCGCGATATTTCTTGTGACCTCTTCGATGAGACGTCGTATCGTCTCTGTTGCCTCTGTCGACTGATTAGCCAGCACTCCTACTTCAGAAGCAACGATCGCAAATCCCTTGCCCATTTCTCCTGCTCTGGCAGCTTCTATGGAAGCATTGAGCGATAGGAGGTTTGTCTGTTCAGCGATAGCGTTGATGGTATCGGTGATACCTGTTATCTCCTGCATAGACTGAGATGTAGCCCTGATGATATCCGTCAGATCATTTATGTTGTGACTGAGTGTATCAACATTTCTTGTCATGCTCTCCATCTCGCCCTTTCCGGCAGATGAAGAATCCATAGTCTCTTCGCAAAGATTTCTTACGCCGTCAGCGCTTCTTGTCAGCTCCTTGGATGTCTGCGCCATATCCTCCGCCGTCTTTGCAACCTCATCAATTGAGCTGTTCATATTTGAAAGGACTCTGTTTAATCTCTCGATGGATTCACCCTGAGTCTTGTTTGCACTTGAAAGAGTCTGCGAGATACCAAAGCACTCGGACGCCGAGTCATTCATATCCTTAGAGATAGAGCTTAGGTTAACAAGCATTCCTCTCATATTTGAGATATATCCTCTTAAGCTCTCGCTTAATGTTGTTATCTCGTTATTTCCTTCAGGTACTATCTCGACAGTAAAGTCGCCCTTGCTTATATCTGTGATCCTGTCTGTTACCTTTGTTACCGGATTGATGAATTTATTTATAAGGATATACAGTACAACGCCAAGTACAAGAAGAAGGATGGCAGCTACAGCAAATGTGATGAATACCGTCTTCATGATGCTGTCCGCAAGGAATGAATACGGGACTGCACTTACAACTACCCACGAAGTATCAGTGATATCGGTCGCGGCATACATCATCTTGCCGACAGAGGTATTTGCGATAACAACTTTATCTGCGTCTATGCTGTTTTCAGTATTCATGGAATCAAATACAGTGTTTAATCCCTGCATTATGGAATCAGAGCTCTCGCTTACAGTCTGTCCCACTACATCAGCTACATTGCTGACAAGGATATCCTTAGTATCCTTGTTTATTATATAAAACTTCGCTTCATCGGAACTTGACTTGAAATTGTTAAGCCTCTCCTGAACCTTGTCAAAATTTATATCACTGCTTAGTACCACCTGATCGCGAAGCATAACTGAACATGCAAGACATGTCTTTCCCGTTGATGCATCTACGTAAGGTTCTGAAGTGAATATCTCTCCATTTTTGTTTATCGCTCCGATAAACCATCCTCTGTCAGTAAATACAAAAGTATCGTCCGGGATCCATCCTGAACCGTCGAGGAATGTTGAATCGTCTCCGTAACCTATATAGATATCCTGAGAATCGGGATCTTTTTTTGTAAGTTCAAGAAGCATTGCAAGAGCGTCTTCATGTGAAAGCTCAGGTGTGCTCTTATACACGTTTGCTATCTGACTTACTCTTTCTTCAATACTGCTCCACCAGTTGTATACTTCACCCGCATACGATACCGATTCCTTCGATAAAAGCGAGGTCGTAAGCTCCTTTATCTTATCTGACTGAAGCTTGATATTGATCCCCGTTATGATAACGATGATTATCGCTACATATAAAATGATCCTTGTTAGCAGTACTTTCTTTAATGCCTTTCTCTTCATATTCTTATTCCTTCTCTTCCAAATCTTTCTTCATCGACGTAAAATAATCAAGCCGCTGAATGCGGCTTAAATAACTGGACCAGACGGGAGTCGAACCCGTGTCCGAAGCCCCATCCTCCGTACTTCTACAAGCTTAGTCTGTCATTTTTCATTCCCTCATCGCGGCGACAACAGACAGTCTCCGTAACTTGGTAGCTTCATGATACGCCCGTAAGCTCAAAGCTTTGCATACGTCGTTTCTCACATAGTCGATGCTCTTAGCCGATGTGTGAGTGCACCGGTAAGAACAGCTGCCAGATTAGGCAGCGAGAGCTAAATTTTCGTTAGCGTTTAATTTTAGGTTTGCAATTAACGTGTTGCAACGGCTTGCTTCTCCGGTTTCAAAAACCCCGTCGAGACCTTTACTGGCCCTTACATATAGGATATACCTTTTTGGTACTTTTGTCACGACAAAAAAAGAGGCGTGCACGGCACGCCTCCAAAATAATTCTTATTCTTTTACACCACCGATCGTAAGACCCGTTACGAAATATCTCTGAAGGAAAGGATAGAGACAAACGATAGGAACGATAGTGATTATAGTAGCTGCGCTTCGTACTGACTGAGGTGAAACAGCCTGTCCTTGGGTAGCTGCCGCATCAGCTGCACTACCGCTCTGCTGCATAACGGAATTGAGCAGTTTCATCAACTCGTACTGAAGTGTTGTATACTTTACATTCAGTCTGTTGTAGATCATGGCATCAAACCATGCATTCCACTGATAAACAGCAACGAAAAGCGCTACTGTAGCATAAACGGGTTTGCAAAGAGGAGATATGATCTTAACGAATACTGTCATATATCCTGCACCGTCAAGCTGAGCGGACTCTTCAAGCGAATCCGGGATTCCCTGCATGTATGTACGCATAACGAGTACGTTGAATGCGGATACCATACCGGGGATTACATATACCCAGAAGCTGTTTGTCAAATGTAAGAACTTGAACAGTATGAATGTCGGGATAAGACCGCCGTTTACATACATCGTGATTACCCAGAACGCTGACAGCTGAGATTTGAATAAAAATCTCTTACGGCTTACGATGAATGCGAGCAATGCATTGGCAGCAAGTGATGTAAGCGTTCCTATTATCGTTCTTAAAACTGTAACTATAGCACCAGATCTGAATCCCTGAATACCTAAAACCGTCTGGTAGTTCTTCATCGAGAATACTCTCGGCCAGAGGTGGATTCCTCCTCTTACGGCATCTATACCGTCATTGAATGATATTGCCAGTGTGTTCAAAATAGGATAAAGCGTTATGACAACAAAGGCAAACATAAATATGAAGTTACCGGTATAGAATATCTTGTCCCATGTAGTGAGTTTTCTTTTCTTGGGTTTGTAATATTCTTCTTCTTTCTTTTTCTTAGCCATAACCTTTCTCCTAGAATAATCTTTCTTCACCAAATGCCTTGGCAAGTGAGTTTCCGGTGAATATCAATACAATCGATATCAAGCTCTTGAAAATACCCGCTGCGGTACCCAGTGACCAGTCCATCTGGCTGATACCCCATCTCAAAACGTAAATATCAATTGTTTCTGATACTTCAATTATCAACGGGTTACCAAGCAAGTACTGGATTTCAAAACCGGCATTGATAACGTTGCCTATATTTATAAGCAACAGTATCATGATCGTAGGTCTGATACTCGGTAATGTTATATATTTGATCTTTGCCCATCTGCCGCCGCCGTCGATCGAAGCCGCCTCATAAAGGCTGGGGTCGATTGATGTTATAGCTGCGAGATATACGATAGCATTCCATCCTGTTTCCTTCCAGCAGTTCGCAAATGCGACTATCGGCCAGAAGTATTTCTCTATCGAGAAGAACGGAATATATGTATCTACAACGTGCAGGTTTAACAATATCTCATTGATCGTTCCTGAAGATGACATAGCATCGTGCAAAATACCAGTAACGATGATCCATGACAGGAAGTGAGGCAGATAAGATATCGTCTGCACAGTTTTTTTCATAAGGTTTCCACGGATTTCATTTAACAAGATGGCAAAAAGGATCGCCATGATAAATGTTGTGACTAGATTTAATGTTCCCATTGCCAGAGTATTTCTGAATACCCTGAAGAACTGTGGATCTGAGAAAAGGACTTTGAACTTGTCAAATCCTACATATTTGCTGTGAAGTATGCCTGTTTTGGGTTTGTAATTCTGGAAAGCCATCAACCATCCACCCAAAGGCAAGTAACAGAATACGAAGCCATATACAACGAATACGGCTGCCCATATAAGTAGCACTCTCTGGCGCTTTAACTCTTTTCTGGTAATCCTGGGAGTTATATTAACTTCCTTCTCTTTCTTTCTGCGTGCCATGTTTTCCTCCGCACATAATGATATTTAGTATTGATAGCTTTATCAGTAAGACAGCCGTGGTTGCAATTCGGCAACCACGGCCGGTTACTTATAACATCATATTTTCAACTAATATCCCAAAAGGATTACTTAGCTGTAGCTGCTCTTCTCTCGAGCTCTTCCTGCATCTCTGCAAGGAAGTCTTCAGGCTTACAATCATTGTATGCCTTCATGTAGTTCTCCCACTCTGACTCGAAGTTAGAAGACATAACTACCTTAGGAAGCCATTTATGCTTTGTCTCGCCCATCTTTGTCCAAGCTACACCACCAGGTGTTTCTGTTGTCATAGCATTTGAGTAAGAGTACATAGGATACCAGATACCAAGTTCACAAACCTTTGAACCGATCATATCAGGATAGTTCTCTGCACCATATGCTTCGAATGTCTTCTTAAGAGGCTCTGCAAGACCTGCGAAGAACTCAGATGTCTGCTGCTGAGGCTGCATTGCGTTCTTTCCGTCTTTGCTTGTTCCAAGCCACTGAAGGAAGTAAGAGTACTGGCAAATGTGAGAAGCCTGATAAGCTGTATCAGCTGCCTGTGCTCTCATTTCAGGTGTTCTGTAGTACATTCCGTCGTCATCTACTAAGTAGTCAACGCCTTCAACACCCCAGTAACGAAGATCATGGATATCCTGATCAAGAAGATCAGAAATGAACTTGAATGCAAGATCAGGATCTTCACAGCTTGTTGTTACTGCAAGACCTGAAGAGTTGTTAAGTGTATCGCCGTATGAATGCCACTGGTTCTCCATGCCCTTTTCAGCTGTAAGACCAAGCGGTACATAGTTACATCCCTTTTCATCAAGACCCTGCTGTTTGAATACATCCTGGATTGTGTAGTTGAAATCCCAGTTCTGGTCACACATACCAAGTACGCAACCAGTAGAAAGCTTAGCGATGTACTCATCATATGTCTGAGTAGCGAACTCCTTATCGATCATGCCCTTGTTGTACTCTTCATTAAGCTTGTTGAAGTACATCTTAGCTGTAGGAGTTGTATTGTAGTCAACGATCTTCATGTTATCAACGTCAACGATAACTGAACCGTCGTTCGGATAACCGTCAAGGAACTCAGGTGCGTTCTCAAGACAGAAATATCTCCAGTCTTCGCAAAGGATTGTGTAAGGAATTACAGGATTGCCTTCGAATGTAGGATTCTCAGCGTAGAACTTCTCTAATACGTCGAAGTACTCGTCAAGAGTCTCGATCTTCGGATAGCCAGCCCACTCAAGAACACGGCACTGTACCCAGAAAGCTTCGTCGTTATGACCTGTCTCTCTGTTCTCACCGTATGAGTTTGTGAAGGGGTTAGCCCAGTAGATCTTACCATCGTCCATACGGAACATATCCCACTCAGCATCTGTGAAGAATTCCTTGATATTAGGATACTTCTCAATATACTCATCCCAAGGAACGAGTACGTCTGCTTCGTAAAGCTGCTTAGAAGCGTCACCACCGTTGATGAAATCCGGAAGGTCGCCTGAAGCAAGGATAGTACCAACAGCTTCTTCTGTTGTCTGACCTGTCAACCATGTCTCTTTAACTCTTACGCCTGTCTTCTTAGCGATGATCTCCTGAATCTCGTTGCCATCGTTGATCTCAGAACCAGGCATTCCGATGAACATTGTGAAATCTGTGATCTCATCTTCAGAGTACTCCTTCTCTTCTGCAGCAGGAGCTTCTGTTGTGTCATCGCCTGCATCTGCAACTACAGTAGTATCTGTAGCAGGTGCATCTGTTGATGTGTCAGCTGGTGCATCGTTGCCGCAGCCTGCAAGCATAGAAGCTGTGAGAGCTGTACCAAGCAATAATGCTGTGATCTTTTTCAATCTCATTTTTGTCCTCCCTATAAAAAATAGATTTTTTATGACAATTATAAGTTTAATGTTATCGGGCACAAAATGAAACAGAGAAACTCTATATAAAACACGGACAAATTCTAGATGTTAAAATTCTTCCTGTATTTACTCGGGGTACACCCTTTTAAGGCGATGAATCTGTTGATGAAGTAATCGGTATCCTTGTATCCCACTTCTTCCGCTATCTGCGCTATCTTCATGTCGCTCTTTAAAAGCAGCGAGGCTGCGACCTGGACCCTATAGTTGCTCAGATAGTCCTTAAAGCTCATGCCGTACTTCTTCTTGAATATCTGTCCAAGATATGAACTGTTGACATAGTACTTCTGTGACAGTTCTCTTAAAGTCAGGTTCTGAGAATAGTTCTCGCTTATCTCTTTTTCGATGTCTGCGAGCACGCCTCTAGAGACATTCTTTCTTAGCGTTATAAGGTAATCGGCAAATTCATGCGCGAAGTTCTTTGTATGTACGCGGCTTCCTCTTGCGATCCCCGTATCAAAAACATTTTCACTGATATATAGCATTACCTCTTCCTGGTTGACGGTCTCATCCTGCTCGATCGCAAGATGTATGAGCCTGAATAAAAGGTAATTGGTGTTCATGTTTATGGTCTCGCTAACAAGAGAGGCGGTCTCCATCTCGTCAAAGAGCTTGTCAGTGCAATTATCTATTCCGTTCTTGTCATTTAGCTCTATGGCCTCGATAAGAGCATCCAGCTCCTTTTTGCAGAGCGCTACCTTCTTTTCGTTTACCTGCATCTCTTCTTCATAGAAGTAGATCGGCTTTCTTTCTCTGAAGTTCTTAAATGATCTTAAAGTAGAAGCAGAACTGTATGAGTGCGAGATCTTTGACAGATCATCCACGCTCTTTCCTATTAAAAGGATGATGGGTATCCCGAGATTTTCTCTTTCAAAAGTCCTTGAGAGTCCTTCCATGAACTCTTTTTCTGTTATGTCCCTTTCCTTTGCCATGTAGTCGCAGTAAATAAAGCCTATCTCATATTCCTCTTCGTACCCCGGGATGTCCTTGATGCAGTGATCCTCGTTTGAACCAAGATAATTGCGGCAGCACTCCAACATCCTGCTCTTTATGGAAAGAAGTTCGGTCTCGTCATATTCATCAAGAGCCCTTATGCTGTCAAAGCTGACATGTATGTATCTTATCTTTTCAGACAGTCTTAGGTTTGTCTTGATATAGTCAAGATGTCTGTCCTCAAACTTGCCTCGAAGCAACATCATGAGATTCTGGATAAGATATGCCCTCTTCATTCCGGCATTGTCTCTTAGCTCCTTTAGCTCCATATCCTTTAAGACCGAAGCCTTTGCAAGTATCTCCTGCAGTCCTTCCTTTGAGACCGGCTTTAAGATATAGTCCATGCTGCCGTATCTTATAGCCTGCTGGGCATATTTGAAATCATTGAATCCGCTCACTATTATAAAGTAGGCATCGCTTAGGTTCTCTTCCTTTATGCGCTGCAGCAGCTCCAGTCCTGTCATCTTTGGCATCTGGATGTCGGCAAATATTATGTCAACCTTGTTGTTCTTGATATATTCGTATGCCTCAAGTCCGTTTGAAGCCTTTTTGACTATCTCATAGCCTTCAGCTTCCCAGTCTATGATCTTTGACAGTCCTTCCAGTATATATGGTTCATCATCGGCGAGCATTACTCTAAGACTCATCTGCCTCTTCCTTTCTTCCCACTCCCAGTGAATCAACCGGGACCTTGATAACCGTGAACGTACCTACTCCCTCTTCGCTCTCAAGTTCAAACTTTGCCCTGCTGTCGGTATATATCTTTAATCTTATGCAGGCGTTTATCACACCTATGTGATTATTCTTCTTAAGATCATCGATAACGGCATTGTTCATATGGTCACAAAGCTGTGAAGCCTCGTTTTCATCCATGCCGCTTCCCGTATCCTCGATCTCCATGACAAGCTCTTCGTTTCTTATATATATCCTTACATATATCCACGAGGGAGAAGTCTTTCTCTCCATCCCGTGAACACAGGAATTCTCAACGAAGGTTACCAGCGTCAGTCTCGGGATCATCAAGGATCTGCACTCATCAGCCAGTTCTATCTCATAGCTTAGCTTGTCTCCGAATCTGTACTTCTGCAAAAGCAGATAATCCTCGATGAACTTTACTTCATCCTCGATCGATGTCTCGTCATCCTTCCAGTTGACGTTCTGTCTGACTAACACTGCGAGCTTCTCGATCATGGATGCCGTCTCATTCTCTGATTTGAGCACGGAATGCATCCTTACGCTCTCAAGTACATTAAAAAGGAAATGCGGATTGATCTGTGACTGCATCGCAAGAAGCTCCGCATTCTGTCTTGCTATATCAGCCTGCTGTCTTCCTATGCGGTTTTCAAATGACTGATTGATGAATGAAATCAGTATGAAGGGCAGAGCGATATTTAAAAGGATCACCGCGACAAGTCCTCCGCTGTAATCGGAAAGCTTGCCCAGTTCCGACACCCTAGGTCTTGCGATCAGTATCCTGAAGTTCTGGCCGTATATGTTCCATTCATTCTCTATTCCGATCGTCTCATCCCCCGTCAGATGATCAAAGTCCTCTCCGACGCCGTTATGACCTACGGTAGAAAGGATTATCTTGTCACCTATGCATAGATACATATCATAAGGATACTTCATATCGGTGACTTTTCTTACAAGCGGTGTATAGTCTATATCTACCTTGACGACTTTCTGTCTTACGGAGTTTCTGAAGTAATCCATGTTCCTGATAAGAGTTATCCTCTTTTTTCTTGTCGCGGTGGGCTCCTCGTTTCCTATATAGTAACAGCACAGATACACCGTACGACCGCTGTTCTTAAACTCCTTGTACCAGATCTTTTCCTCAGCTGCTGAAAGGCGCTTTAGATATCCGCCGTTTATGATAGTCGGATTGTTTGCATATATCTCGATATTTGTTACTGTCTGATCCTTGCCCGATGTGAAGAAATCAAAGAAGTTTGTCTTCATATCATAGCATTTCTCATAGTATTCGTTAGGTGTTGCAAAGCTTGCTTCAAGGAATTTGTTTACGTTCTCGTTTACGTATATGCTCCTTGTCACGTCCGCCGCATCATTGAAAGCATTCTCCAAAAGGTTCTTTACCGACTCGGCTTCGTTTTCCATCTCGATCCTGGTCCTCTCCCTCTGGTTCTGGATAAAGATCGACAAGAAAACGGTATCCGTAAGGACAAGCGGAACAATGACACCTATTATATAAATAAGTGTCAGCCTTGTCCTGTTTTTCATTCTGTTTTCATTTATTACCGGATATCGTTTCTTAAAGAACATAATGATCTATCTGTATAGTCTGTAGTTGCCTGAAAGTGCCATCAGAGCAAATATCTGAAGACAGTTGTCGTAGTATCTTCGCCCGCCTTTTCTTAAGGGAAGCTCAAAGAAGAGCTTTATCGCAGCAAGATCCGTTTCATCAAGCTCTCCTTCATGAGTAGCGAGAGTGCTTGCAGCGTTTGTGGCTATAAGACCGTATGGATGCAGTACTTTTTGATCAAGCATCGTACCGTCGATCTCATATATGTTAAAGGTCGGCTCTCCGTTTTCCATGATGCACTTATCCTTGTAGAATTCTCTGAGCCTTTTAGTTATGTTAACCTCTTCTTCATCTGCTCCAAACCATTCATAGTCAAGACCGATGTTGGCTGCGGTTCTGTATGCATCCGAATAGAACCAGTCATGTCTTCCTCCGAATGCGTTCGCAAACTCGGGTCTCTTTTCGGGAGTTCCGTCATACTCGGCATACTCGGCACACATTCCCGTCATAGGATGACAGGCCTTCTTTAAAAATTCTCTTGAAAGAGCGGCTGTCTTCTTCCACAGTTCTTTATCATTCCCTGGTCCTAGCTCTGAATACATCTCATAAAAATGCGGAAGATGATATGACGGATCGGTCCAGTCGCATTCACAGATAAACTTTATGTAATGATTTGCAGGATCCCACATGGGATTATTGCTGTGAACGGCTCTCTCCATAAGTTGTTTTGCATACTTCGAATATTCGTATATGCCTTCTCCGTCCCCCCATCTAGCAGATGCGAAAAGAAGAGACATGATGAAGAACTCCTCTCCGTCGGGAGCCGGACCGCTAAAGCGCTTTCTTCCGTCAAGCTCGTTTGACCAGCAGAAGTAACCTGCGTTTTTTCCTTCTTCCATATACATATATGTAAGAGTCCATTTCCAGATACGGTCAAATTCCTCTTTTTTGTCAAGCTGGACACAGATCATCATACCGTAGCTCATGCCCTCGGTACGTACATCGTTGTTTCCCGTATCCGTAAAGTATCCCATGTCATCGCCGACAGGATAGTAAACCCTTTCATCATCGTCACCGTAAAACATCGTATTGAACCACTCGTTTAGTCTGTTCTCAATTTCCCGTCTGTCATATCCGGCTTCAGCCAGTACGTTTCTGTAGCGATCATCTTTAAATGCAGCCATAACTTTTCCCCGTCAATTAAGATTTCTTACCTTGAACTCTCTTTCAGCTTCACGTTTCATATCCTTCTTTGCGATATCGGCCCTCTTGTCGTATAGCTTCTTGCCTCTTGCAAGACCTATCTCCATCTTTGCCCTGCCCTCGGAGAAATACACCTGAAGCGGCATGAGTGTAAAGCCTTTTTCCCTTATCTGTCCGTAGAGCTTATCGATCTGGCTTCTATGCAATAGAAGCTTCTTTGGTCTTAAAGGATCCTTGTTAAAGATATTTCCCTTTTCATATGGAGAGATGTGGCATCCGTATACCCAAACCTCGCCGTTTTCGATCCTTATATAGGCTTCCTTGATGCTGCACTTGCCCATACGAAGTGATTTTACCTCCGTACCGTGAAGCACGATGCCTGCCTCGTATTTTTCATCTATGAAATAATCATGGTAGGCCTTCTTGTTATTGGCTACCAGTTTAAGCGTCTCCTTGCTCATTGAATTAATCCTTTATCACAAAATCTATTGTACGCAGAGCTTCATCAACAGAATCGACTATTACGTTTACGGTCTGTCCGAGTGCATATGTCTTTCCTCCCCTTTCAGGCTTAAGCTCATAGTTTTCCTCATCATATATGTAGTATCCCTCAAGCTTGGAAATATGCACAAGTCCCTCAACGGTATTGGGAAGTTCCACATAAAGACCCCATTCTGTGACCCCGCTGATGACTCCTTCATATTCATTGCCGATACGTTTTGACATATACTGGCACTTCTTAAGCTTTTCGACCTCGCGCTCGGCTTCTTCGGCTCTCCTTTCAAGTCTCGAGCTCTGAGCTGCCACATCAAACAGGATCTTATCATATTCCTCAAGTTTTTCCTTTTTCATCCTGCCTCTGATATGATCCTTGATAATGCGGTGTATCTGCAGATCGGGATATCTTCTTATCGGAGAAGTGAAATGACAGTAATGCTTGGCAGCAAGACCGAAATGTCCGCTGTTATCAACCGTATACTTTGCCTGCTTCATGCTCCTTAGAGCAAGTCTGGTTATGAGTACTTCCTCATCAGTATCCTGTATAGAAGAAAGGAGTCTTTGTATCTCCTTGGGATGAATGTCATCCTTTCCGACCTTTAGCTTTAGATCAAAATTGCTGATGAACGCCGCAAGCTTTTTTATCTTTTCCGGATCGGGATTGTCATGAGTCCTGTATATGAACGGACTCTCAAGCCAGTAGTAGTGCGAAGCGACCGTCTCGTTTGCGATAAGCATGAATGATTCAATGAGCATGGTCGCATCATTTCTGTCATACGGCCTTATTTCTATCGGCATGCCGTTATCATCAAGCTTTATCGTCGTTTCCTTAAGATCAAAATCGATGGCGCCGCGCTTCTTTCTCATAGCGCGAAGTATCCTGCTAAGCTCTGCCATGTCATCAAACATGCAAACAAGATCGCCGTACTCTTTTCTTAGGCTTTCATCCTTATCGGATATGATCCTGTTTACCGTTGTATAGTCCATGCGTCTGTCAACATTTATGACAGATTCAACTATCCTGTAATCGATAACTTTCCCCTGAGTGTTTATCCTCATGATGCAGCTCAGTGTGAGCCTGTCCACTTTTTCGTTTAGCGAGCATATCCCGTTTGAGAGCTTGTGAGGAAGCATAGGGATTACCGTGTCAACCAGATATACGCTTGTGCCTCTGCTTAAAGCCTCTCTGTCAAGTGCGGATCTGTACTGAACATAATTGCTAACATCGGCTATGTGAACACCGAGTATGTAGTCTTCTCCTTCACGGGTAAGGCTTACCGCATCATCTATATCCTTGGTATCCTCTCCGTCTATAGTGACCATCTGCCATGAGCGAAGATCTTCTCTTCCCGCCATGTCGGCCTCTGACACTTCGTCTCCTATGGCAAAAGCCTGATCCAATACCTTTTCAGGGAATTCTGTGGGAAGTCCGAATCCCTTCACTATAGAAAGGATGTCAACACCGGGATCGTTGATATGACCCAGTATCTCTATAACCTTTCCTTCAGGCTTTTTTCCGTCGCCTCCGTATGAAGTGAGCTTTACGACTACCTTATGGCCGTCTACCGCACCGTTGCAGTATTCCTTTGGAATGAATATATCATCTGAAAGCTTGTGATCATCGGGTATGACAAATCCAAAGCCCGGGCTCTTTTGAAAAACGCCGACTATCTGATCAGTACCTCTTTCAACTACCCTTACGATCTTGGCTTCTACCCTTCTTTTATCTGACGGCGCAGAAATGATCCTTGCTTCAACTATATCAAGATGAAATGCACCGTTTACATTTTCCTTTGATATATAAAGATCATCATCCCTTCCCTCAACTTCCACAAAACCAAATCCCTTGTGATTGCTGATAAATGTTCCGGTGATCAGATCTTCCTCTTCGTGGAGCTTTGGATCATAAAGCGTATATTTTCCGCGTTTGCTTATCTCTATCTTCTTTTCTTCAAGCAGCTCTTTTAAGATCGAGCTCAAAACCGGTCTGTCTTCAGGCATTACCTGCAAGAATACAGCAAGCTCCTTTTCCTTCATGGGCACATAAAGATCATTGCCCATAAGATTAAGTATCATGTTTTTTCTTTCTTTATAACTCTTGCCCATAACATTAATATTCTACCATAAAAAAAAGCCCTTGCATATGCAAGGGCAGTTCATATAAATCAACCAAATCTTGAGATATTGAGTATGATCGCGATAAGAAGGAATGCCACTGTAAGCCAGCGTGTGATCTTAACAAGAGCGCCTTCCATTGAACGACCTTTATTCTTACCCCAGTAACTCTCAGCAGCTCCGCTTATAGCTCCAAGTCCTGCTGACTTGCCTTCCTGCAAAAGGACGATAGCTGAGATTATAACGCATATTATAATGAAAACTACAGTTAAAACTGTTCTTAAAACTGCCATGTTATCACTCCTTAAATGAAACTTTTTTAACACGTTGACTAGTCTACCATACAATCGCGCAAAATTCAACACATTTATTCAAACACGGCAACTACCATCGAATCATACGTGTCCTTGAAAAACTTCTCATCCTTGTATCCGGAAAATCCTATGTACTCGCCAAACTCCATGCATAGCTTATCAGTGAATTTATAAAGGAGTTCCTGGTCTTCCATCATCTTTGTAAAATCAATGCCGTTGGCAACGATCGTAAACTGAGGCTTTATGCCCTGACTCCTTACCGAATCAAGTGTCCTGTTCCAGATGTTTTCCAGTCCTTCAGGCTCCATTGATTCCATAAGCAGCTCGATCCTTCCGTTTAGGTTGTGTATCAGGCAGAATATACCGCCCCTATCGAATATCTCGCCGTTAAAGGAGATACGCGTCTTTACTCCCTCCGCTTCTCCGAGAGAGCCTCCGCATAACTTGATATCCTTTCCCTCAAATACACTTATCAGTCTGTTAAGCTCATCAAGATCAAACATCTTCGCGCCACAGCTGAAACACAGTGTGTTTTCCGTTGACTTAAGCTTATCAGCAGATGCTATTATCTTGTCAACATACTTTCCAAAATCCGCATCCTCGTCATTCATATATCCGGCAACCACTTCTATACCGTCCATGATGGCAAGGCATGAGATGGCATGCTTTCCGTATCCTCTTGACGAAAAGCCCATATATGCAGACATTCCCATTATCTTTGAAAACGGGAATTTATGCCTTAACTGCTTAGAGTAGTAATCAAAGTTATCTATATCGGAGCAAAATATTATAAGGAGGGGCTCACGTCTGCCCATACCTGTACTAAGCTGCTCAAATACCTGATTCAGCGCACCTTTAGGATCATTTATATCACTGTAACCTACTGCATATCTGTTCATATAAGCTCCTGAATACTATAGTCAGCCTACCTTAGATGAATATACAACTGCAAGTGTAACAAATCTTTACGCAAATATGCAAACTATTTATCTTTTCATCTGCTCGAAATTAGAAAATATGTATGATATACTACATATTGATGAAACTTTTTACATGACCACATTATATATATGAAATACTCAAGATCTTTTTTATCGCTTCTTTTAGCTCTTGCGATCATATGCGTGAGCGGATGCGATATAAGTACAATTGAAAATGCATTCGGGCTTTCAATGAACTCTTCTAGCAAAGAAGCCTCGGATACCGAGAAAACCTCTGTCGAGATAGAGTATTTTGAAAACACTGAAGACAAAGACGACAGCTCATCACAGGACAGCACTGTATCTGAAGAGGTTTCTAACGTCTATGAGGATGAAGAGAAAGAAGTTTACGAAGAAGATGATGAACCCATCTATGATGATGCAAACAAGATCTATTCAGTAACCTGTGCTGATCCTGACAGGATAACGATAAGCTTTGCCGGTGATGTATGTCTTACCGAAGGCTGTTCTGTTCTTAACTATATAAAAAGACATGACAGCAACATGGCCAACAGCTTTGATGAAAAGCTCCTTAACAGAATGGTCGGCTCAGATATCTTTATGTTAAACAATGAGTTTCCCTATTCAACGGGAGGTTCTCCTCTTGAGGGAAAGATGTATACCTTCAGAGCCGCTCCCGAAAGCGCAGCATACCTAAAGGACATCGGTACGGATATCGTATCCCTTGCAAATAATCACTGCTACGACTACGGTCCCGTCGCACTTAAGGATACCTTTGATACATTGCGTGATATAAGCATGCCGTATGTAGGAGCGGGTGAAAATATCACAGAGGCAGTAAAGCCAGCGTATTTTAAATGCAACGGCAAGACGATCGCATTTATCGCGGCCACTCAGATAGAAGGATATGCGAATCCCGAAACAAAGGAAGCTACGGATACCTCTCCCGGAGTCTTCAGATGCCTAGATACCACACGCATTAAACAGGTGATCAAAGAAGCTGATTCAAAGAGTGATTTTGTCATATGCTTTATCCACTGGGGCAAGGAAAAAAACGATCTGGTCATGTCATGGCAGCAAAGCGAGGCAAGCGACATGGCTTCTTCCGGTGCTGACCTTATAATAGGAGCTCACAGCCACTGTCTTCAGGGAATAGATTATATTAACGGTGTTCCAGTCTTTTACAGCTTAGGCAATTACCTGTTTAACAGCAATACTCAGGATACATGTCTTGTAACGGCGACTCTTGACTGTTCTGCAACAGATGCAGTAGATATCGAATCTCTTCAGTTTGTTCCCTGCATACAGTCAGGAGGTCAGACTGTGGAAGCCCCAGAATCTGAATGGGCAAGGATAATCAGGTATGAGCAGGGCATATCCTACTATGCAGCTATAGATGAGAATGGCTATGTGACATATTCACAGTCAAGCCATAATATACAGAATGGCATGAACACATCACCCATGCGCGAGCCTGAAGAAAAGAAATCTGATGAATAAATCAAAAACATTATGAGAAATTCTTTTACGATAAGAGATAACGGTACAATACAAACCATTGATTATACGATCGTACGCTCAAAAAGAAGATCCATTGGATTTGAGGTGCGACCCGGCGGAAAGATAACGGTAAGGATACCTATGCGTGCATCCGTAAATACCGTAAAAGAAATAATCGAAGATAAAAAAGACTGGCTGTATGAGATGTATCTTAAGCAGAAGGATAAGATAGATACCGACTCGTTAAGAGAAGCTGAAAGAAATGATCCTAGGACTGCCTATCTTGAAAAGAAATACAGACAGGCTGCCAAAAGATATATATATGAACGTGTCGAATACTACATTGAGATGATCGGAGGTCACTACTCTTCAATACGTATAGGCGACCAGAAGACCAGATGGGGTAGCTGCTCAAATAATGGAACGCTCAGTTTTTCATGGCGCCTTATGCTTGCTCCTCCCCGCGTACTTGATTATGTGGTCATCCATGAGATCTGTCATCTTACATACATGGATCACTCAAAGAATTTCTGGGATCTGGTATCAGTTTATGATCCTGATTACAAAGAACATCGAAAATGGCTTAAGGAAAACGGCGACAGTCTAATACTGTCCTGATCCTAATCCTTCTTGTCTATCTGGATCACACAGTTATATCTGGGATCGATCGCCCTCATCCTGTCTGTTATCATATCTCTGAGTTCATTGTCATCTATAGAATACTTGTGCGTTGTTACCACGTCAAAAACGATATTCATGTTGACACCTTCCCTGTGCACATGAAAATCATGGAATTTAAGCGACTCATCGATATCATTTATTACCTTCTCAAGGTTTTGTTTTGCAGTGTTTATCTCTGCGTCATCATCAACAACAGGATCCATATGTATGACAGGCTCGCAGTTTATCACTCCCCTTAAGTTATACTCGATCGTATCTATGAGTTCATGAAGCTTTAACATATCCTCCTTGTAGGGAACTTCAACATGGAGACTTAACATCATCCTTCCCGGTCCGTAGTCATGCACGATAAGATCATGCATTCCGAGTATCCTCTCATCACACATAACGATCTGTTCTATCTCTTTGATAAGTTCGGGATCGGGTGCTTTTCCAAGAAGGGGATCGACAGTATCCTTAAAGGCGCTTATCCCGGTGAACATGATCATTATCCCAACGATAAGTCCGCCGTATCCGTCAAGCGCAATATGAAAAAACGTTCCTGCAAGTACAGATAATAAAACAACTGTCGTTGCCGCTACATCAGAAAGACTGTCCTTGGCAGTTGCCTTTAGTGCAACACTTGTGATCTTCTTTCCTATCGATATGTTATAGCATGCCATATATGCCTTTACAAAAATAGAGAATACAAGTATCACAAAAACAGCGCTTTCCACATGAGGCAGCATCGGATGAATTATCTTATAGATCGAATTCTTTATCAGTTCATATGCCATAAGAAGAATCAGGAATGAAACTATAACACCCGAAATATACTCGATCCTTCCGTGCCCGAAGGGATGCTCGCTGTCTGCCTTGTTTGAAGCAAGCTTGAATCCTATCATGGTAACAAGAGAACTTGCAGCATCCGACAGATTATTGAATGCATCAGCCGTTATGGCTATCGCGCCAGTCATAGCTGCAGCCAAAAGCTTGAGCGCAAAGAGAAGTATGTTTAATAAGATACCGACAATGCCGCAAAGCCTTCCGTATTTTTCTCTTACAGTAAGATCGCTGTAATTATCACTTTTTATAAATATCCTTGCAAGAAGTGTGATCATAACAACTCCTTATATTAAATTATGTCAACCAGCGCTCTGGTTGACATAACATTAATCATCTATAGAATAAATATCATTTCTGGGCTGAGCGCAAAGAACCTTTCTTCCTGCTTCCACACTGTGAGTCAGCCACACGCTTCCGCCTATCACGCAGTTATCTCCTATCACGGTATCACCGCCCAGTATCGTTGCTCCCGCATAGATAACAACATTATTGCCTATGTCCGGATGTCTCTTTATACCCTTGACAAGCGTTCCGTCAGGATTTACGTCAAAGCTCTTTGCACCTAGGGTCACACCCTGATAGAGCTTTACGTGCTCTCCGATCGTAGTAGTCTCACCTATGACAACGCCTGTACCGTGATCTATGAAGAAATACTTTCCGATCGTAGCACCGGGATGTATATCTATACCGGTAATGGTATGTGCGTACTCTGTCATCATACGAGGCAGGATCGGCACATTCAGTTCGTAGAGTCTGTGAGCGAGTCTGAATACACTGATGGCTTCAAAACCAGGATATGCAAGCATTACTTCCTCTTCACTCTTTGCTGCGGGATCGCCCTCGTAGGCTGCCTGAACATCAGTCTTTAAGACTTCCTTTATCTCGGGAAGAGATCTTGTCATCTTTTTAGCTATGTCACGACACTTTTCTTCATCCTCTAAAAAAGGCATTAAAAGCTTTCTTAAAAGGACCTCGCTCATATCGGCGTCAACCTTCTCATGTCCGTCTCCGATCGAATTGGGATCAAAGATCTCCGGATAAAGGGCACCTCTTAATAATTCAATTAATTCAATGACCTGACTCTTAAGTCCGGCCAGACTGTAGTTTTTCATATTTATTCTTTTCCGCTCCAGCAATAAGTGCAGACCTTATCGCTTTCAAGTCCGATTGATTCCAAAAGATCATCAAGTCTGTGATATCTGAGTGTGGTAAAGTTGAGCTGTTTCCTTATCTGTTCAAGCATTGAGCCGTAACGGTCACTGTTTGGATCGGCATAATCAAGCAGTACTTCGTTGCTCACATCATCACCTTCGTTGGCGGCTATCACTCTCCTGCCTATAAGATCCATATCGGAATTTGATCTTGAGAAGTTTAAGAACCTGCATCCGAATAAAAGCGGAGGACACGCAGGTCTGATATGAACTTCTCTGGCACCGCTCTGATACAGAAACTCGGTAGTTTCTCTTAACTGTGTGCCTCTTACTATACTGTCATCTATAAGTACCATGCTCTTGTCCTTGATAAGGTCATGAACAGGTATAAGTTTCATCTTTGCTATCAGGTTTCTCTTACTCTGCATGGTCGGCATGAAGCTTCTTGGCCATGTGGGAGTATATTTGATAAAAGGTCTTGAGAACGGTATACCGCTTTCATTGGCATAGCCTATAGCATGAGCAGTACCCGAATCAGGCACGCCTGCGACTATATCCGCTTTGACATCGTCACGCTTTGAAAGGAGCGAACCGCAGTTATATCTCATCCTCTCAACACTTATACCTTCGTATGAGCTTGAAGGATATCCGTAATATACCCATAAAAAGGCACATATCTTCATTTCCTTGCCGGGATCGGAAAGAGTTATCACGCTCTCCGGTGTTATAACACATATCTCTCCGGGTCCGAGTTCCTTGTGATCCGTATAACCGAGATTAAGATATGCGAAGCTTTCAAAAGCGGCACAGTATGCGCCTTCCTTATGACCTATTGCGATAGGCGTCCTTCCCATCCTGTCCCTTGCAACATATATTCCCTTGGGAGTCAGTATCATGATGGACATTGATCCGTCGATCAGTTCCTGTGCATACTTGAGTCCTTCTACTATATTGTCACGCTGATTGATTATCGCTGCACAAAGCTCGGTGGCATTTATATCGCCTCCGCTCATTTCCAAGAAATGAGTATTGCCGGCAGAGAATATCTTGTCAACGATTTTATCCGTATTATTGATCTTGCCTACAGTTGTTATGGCGTAGGTACCGTGATGTGAACGAACGATCAAAGGCTGGGGCTCGTAATCGGATATGCATCCAATGCCCAGATTTCCTTCCATCTCATTTACATCCTTTTCAAATTTAGTCCTGAAAGGAGAATTCTCGATATTATGAATAGCGCGGTCAAAACCTTTCTTTCCATATACCGCCATGCCTCCTCTTCTCGTTCCGAGATGAGAATGATAGTCGGTTCCGAAAAACAAATCAAATACACAATCCTCTTTTGAGGCTACAGCAAAAAATCCGCCCATAAATGTTCTCCATTAAAATCTTAATTAAGGGGCTCCCTAAGGAACCCCTCTGTTTTATTATGCATTAACGATCTGACCGAAATCAGGCTTAAGTGAAGCACCTCCGATAAGTCCGCCGTCGATGTCGGGCTTAGCAAGCAGTTCTGCAGCATTACCTGCGTTCATAGATCCGCCGTACTGGATACGTACAGCCTCTGCTGTAGCAGCATCGTACATCTTTGCGATAAGATCACGGATGAGCTTGCATACTTCCTGTGCCTGATCAGCTGTAGCTGTCTCGCCTGTTCCGATAGCCCAGATAGGCTCGTATGCGATAACAAGCTCTTTTACCTGATCAGCCGTTACGTCAGTAAGATCCCATTTGATCTGTCTCTCGATCCACTCCTTGTAAGTACCTGCCTTACGAAGTGCGAGTGACTCGCCGCAGCAAAGGATGGGCTTTAAGCCTGAAGCGAATGCCTTCTTAACCTTTGCATTGATCAGAATATCATTCTCTCCGAAGATGTCTCTTCTTTCAGAATGTCCGATGATGATGTACTCAACACCAGCATCCTTTAACATGGGAGCTGAAATCTCGCCTGTGAAAGCGCCCTTGTCTTCGATATAGAAGTTCTCGGCACCAACATGCACGTTTGTACCCTTAACAGCTTCAGCTACAGGTACGATATCGATAGCCGGTACGCAGTAAACTACGTCTACAGCATCATTCTTTACAAGATCTTTAAGAGTTGCACACAACTCAACTGCCTCGCTGGGAGTCTTGTTCATCTTCCAGTTGCCGGCAATAATTCTTCTTCTAGCCATTGTATATCTCCTTATTTATCATCCGCAGCATATACACCGGGAAGTTCTTTACCCTCGAGGAACTCAAGAGAAGCGCCGCCACCTGTTGAGATGTGGCTCATCTTGTCTGCAAATCCGAGCTGGTTGCAGGCTGCAGCAGAATCACCGCCGCCGATGATCGTTGTTGCTTCTGTCTCAGCAAGAGCCTTAGCTACAGCGATAGTACCCTTAGCAAGTGTAGGATTCTCAAATACGCCCATAGGTCCGTTCCAAACAACTGTCTTAGCTTCCTTAGCAGCGTTTGCGAAAAGCTCCTGAGTCTTAGGTCCGATATCAAGACCTTCCATGTCTGCAGGGATCTCGTTTGAAGGAACATACTTAACATCAACAGGTCCGTCGATAGGATCCGGGAATGATGCAGCAACACCTGTATCGATGGGAAGAAGAAGCTTCTTTCCGAGCTTCTCTGCCTTAGCCATCATTTCCTTGCAGTAGTCAAGCTTCTCATCGTCACAGAGTGACTTACCGATCTCATAACCCTGAGCCTTTAAGAATGTGAATGCCATACCGCCACCGATGATGAGGGTATCAGCCTTCTCAAGGAGGTTATCGATAACATTGAGCTTGTCAGCAACCTTAGCACCGCCAAGGATAGCAACGAAAGGTCTAACAGGATTCTCAACTGCATTTCCGAGGAAATCGATCTCCTTCTGCATGAGGTAGCCAACTGCGTTTGTGCCGCCCTTTGCTGTTATGTACTTTGTTACAACTGCTACAGAAGCATGTGCTCTGTGAGCTGAACCGAAAGCGTCACATACATAATCATCAGCAAGATCTGCAAGTTCCTTTGCAAATGCTTCGCCGGCCTTGTTGGGCTTTGTCTCCTCTTCGCCGCGGAAACGTGTATTCTGAAGAAGAACTACATCTCCTTCTTTCATAGCTGCAACAGCAGCAGTAGCAGCATCGCCTGTTACATTGTAGTCAGCTACGAAGTTAACTTCCTTGCCGAGCTTTTCAGAAAGTCTCTTTGCTACGGGAGCAAGGCTCTCCTTCTCATTGGGTCCTTCCTTAACCTTGCCAAGATGTGAGCAAAGAATAACCTTTGCGCCATCACCGATAAGCTTTTTGATCGTGGGAAGTGCAGCAACGATACGTGTCTCGTCTGTGATCTCGCCGTTCTTTAACGGTACGTTGAAGTCACATCTTACAAGTACTCTTCTGCCTTTTGCGTTGAAATCATCAACGCTCTTCTTGTTTAATGACATCTTTATGTCCTCCTATATAAATATTTTCTCTCTGTAGTCTGCGCATTACTACAGAGTAAGAATTTATAATACGCTGACTGCCCGTCAGCGTAAAATATTATAACATATCCGAGTTTCATTGGATAGGGGCAAATATGAACAGATGCAAGATGCAAAGTAGTGCTAAAAACAGCAGATTTACTACTGTAAATACGAATATGTACCTTGGTACATTCTTCTCCTGCATGCTGGCGTATGCCTTGTAGCTGATTAGACTGGCCATGGAAGCTATGAGTGTTCCCAGGCCTCCCACATTCACACCTGCCAAAAGCTCTTTGTAGTTTTCACTAAACCCCGAAAGCATCAGCGTTGCCGGTACATTGCTTATGAACTGGCTCATAAGCACGGAAATAAAAAACTCATGTCCCGAAACAGTGCTCATCAAAATATCATGTATCTGAGGGATCCTTCCCATGTTTCCGGTAAAGATAAAGAATCCGATAAAAGTCAGAAGCAGCACATAATCGGCTCTAAAAAGTATCTTTAAGTCCATGCCAAGGACTATCACAAACACTATAATGCTCATCACCTGCCACGGGATCACTCTCAGTACGCTGAGTATGGCGATCACAAACAAAACGGCATATATGATCACCTGTATCCTGCTTCCGAAATGCTTGACGATATGAAAGTCATCTCCGGCAAAAACTGCAGCATTATCCTTTTTCATTATCATAACACTTACAATAAGAAGGGCTGCGGCCATCAGTGTATACGGCAGCATGCAGGAAACAAACTCAATAAAGCTCATTGCCGTAAGGCCATAGAGATACAGATTCTGCGGATTGCCGATAGGCGTTAGCATGCTTCCCAAGTTTGCTGCTACAGTCTGAAGCACCACAACAGGTATTATCGCATCTTTCTTTGAGCAGTTTATCAGTATCATTATCGAAAACGGCACAAATGTTATAAGGGCTACATCATTTGTGATGAGCATAGCAGAAAAAAAGCATAAAAAAACAAGGACAAGCACAAGCTGCCTAAAGCCTTTTACCTTTGCAAGGAGCTTTTCCGCTATCCTTTCAAATACCGAGTTTTCCTTTAATCCCTGGATTATGACCATTAACGACCACAGAATGCCAAGGGATCTAAAGTCTATATATGATAGATAATCATTATCAGGATGCACAAAAAATGCCGATACTGCTGCGAGAAGCCATGCTGCAAGCAGTACCGGGTCTATCTTTAGCTTTTTCTTTTTATCCATGGAGATTAATTGCCTTCTTCCATATTTTCAAATTCAAAATCAAGCTTTGTAAGGAGCGACATATCTGCATCCTTTTCAGCCACGAGTCTCTTTGACTGATTAAGGATGGCTTCCTCGACCTTGTTACGTACCAGACGGCCGTTTCCTGCTTCGCGTGCATTTGTCGCCTGAACCACGTTAAAGAATTCGAGCAGAGGTGTTAAAGCTTCTTCATCTATAACATATCCCTTTGATTTTGCCGTAATCTTTGCGATAGCAACAAGTTCCTCGCCGGTATAATCGGGGAAATCGATGATGTTGGGGAATCTGCTCTTTAATCCGGAGTTGGATTCAAGGAAATCCTCCATCTCCTTGGAATATCCGGCAAGTATGACTATGAGATTATCTCTGTTATCCTCTATGCACTTTACGAGGGTATCTATCGCTTCAAGCCCGAAACTGTCGTCCTCTCCTCTGTATAAGCTGTAAGCCTCATCTATGAACAGAACTCCGCCCAGAGCAGACTTAACTACCTGATTTACAAGCGGTGCCGTATGTCCTGCATATCTTCCTACCAGATCTCCTCTTGATACCTCAACGAGCTGGCCTCCCGAAAGAACTCCGATAGCCTTTAGGTATTTGCTGACTATCCTTGCTATGGTAGTCTTTCCTGTTCCGGGATTTCCGGTAAATATCATATGCTTGTTGAGCTCGCCGGCTTTAAGACCTTCTTCGCGACGTCTCTTCTGCATAGCGTAGTATTCCTTAAGACTTCGTATATAATCCTTGACCATATCAAGGCCGACGATGTTGTCAAGCTCATGCTCGACGCTGTCAACCTCTCCGCTGTAGCCAAGCTGTATAAAGCTGCTCATCGGCTGCTTGCTGCTTTCAGTAACAAACCATGGCTCGCCATCTTCACAGGTAAGATTTAGAGCAGTAGATGCATCATCGCTCTCAAGCTTGAACTGAGCAAGAGCCTTTATCATATCTGCGTATGCATCCAGTATCCCCTTAAGCCCTCTGTTCTTTGAAGACTGTGAAAGCATGTACTCCCTGAAGCTGTCATCAACAGTGATATCGAATGCAAGCTGCTTCTTGCACTTGTCGATAAGAACGCTCTCCTGTTCATTGCATATCTTCTTTAGAGCCTCTTCATCAAGCGGCTTGGTCTCGCATACATCTCCGAGAGCATTAACAAAGGGAGCACCCATGACTCCTGCGAGTTTTTCAAGGCCGTTTCTGCCGATAAATACAAAGTATTTTCCCTTTGCTTCGAACGAACCCACAGTTTCCCCTGCAAGAGCATTGCTCACACTGACAAGCTGGCCTTTCTGCATGATGTATCTTTCAGAAAGCCTGCATTCACCGCTTGTCACAAGATCACTGAGTCTTGTGAGCATAGATACATGACAGTTCTCATAGTTTTCAAATACAAGAACAACGGCTTTGCTCATAAGTGCTGAATAAAGATCCTGCAAAAAGAGCTTGTCTTCAGCTGCAGTCGGATACAGAGACAGATCCATCGTATATATCAGACTGTTAGACAGTATATGTCTGTTTCCCATCTCATTTGTGATGCATTCGAGAGCATAGTGCTTGCCGCTGCACTGCGGACCTGTTATGAATATGCTGTTTAGAGCATCATTGCTGTCTCTTTCTGAAACAAAAGGGCGCTTGAACGCTATCACAAGCTTTTTGATAAACTCATCCTGACCGTATATCTTTTCCTTGAGTGTTTCCTGCATCCCGCCAAAGCTCTCAAGTGCTTTTGCGTTGTCTGTGATCACTTCTGATGCAGTTTCGTTCAATGAAGTATCGCTTATCTTAAAGTCCTGTTCTATATTTGCGGTAAGATCCTTAAGTGTCTTTGTTATATCATCGGAAGTCATCTTAAGCGTCTCATCGATGCTTCTGGCAACAGGCTTGCTTCTTCCCTGTGAGCCTCTCATGGCCTCAAGGTTGTCGATAATGGTGCCGCCGTGTTTTTTCTGGCGCTTTTTTGCAGCCTCTATCTCCTCCAAGCTGTAATTTGATCTTTTTGTTCCCATAGCGCTCATGGCTTCGTCTATGTTGTAATTCATAAGGCTTCTCTCTTTTCTGTATGTGAAATTACACGAATGATTATAGCATATAGCCTCTAGCTTCTTCAATAAAAAGACCCGGTCATATATCTGACCGGGTCCAAAAGTCTTAGTCAACTATTATGCTAACTCAGAGAAGTACTTGATTGTACGAACCATCTGTGATGTGTAGCTGTTCTCGTTGTCGTACCAAGAAACTACCTGTACAAGGTTGTCAGCGCCAACCATTGTCTGTGTAGCATCGAAGATTGAACCATATGTGCTTCCAACGATATCGCTTGAAACGATCTCATCCTCGTTGTAACCGAATGACTCATTTGAAGCTGCCTTCATAGCTGCGTTGATCTCTTCCTTTGTTACACTCTTCTCAACTGTAGCAACAAGGATTGTTGTAGATCCTGTAGGTGTAGGAACACGCTGTGCAGAACCGATGAGCTTGCCGTTGAGTTCAGGGATAACAAGACCGATAGCCTTTGCAGCACCTGTTGAGTTGGGAACGATGTTAACAGCACCTGCACGTGATCTTCTGAGGTCACCCTTTCTCTGAGGACCATCAAGGATCATCTGGTCACCTGTGTAAGCATGGATTGTGCTCATGATACCAGACTTGATTGTTGCAAGATCGTTAAGAGCCTTAGCCATAGGAGCAAGGCAGTTTGTTGTACAAGAAGCTGCAGAGATGATTGTATCGTCAGCCTTGAGTGTTTTATGGTTTACATTGTAAACGATTGTAGGAAGATCGTTTCCTGCAGGAGCAGAGATAACAACCTTACGAGCGCCGGCATTGATGTGTGCCTGTGCCTTTTCCTTTGATGTATAGAAGCCTGAGCACTCAAGAACAACGTCTATCTTGAGCTCGCCCCAAGGACAATTGTTTGCATCGGGCTCTTTGTAAATCTTAAGTGTCTTACCATCAACTGTGATTGAATCCTCGCCAGCTGAAACTGTGTCAGCCAAAGCGTACTTACCCTGTGAAGAATCATACTTCAAAAGGTGTGCAAGCATCTTAGGGCTTGTGAGATCGTTGATAGCTACAACTTCATAACCTTCTGCACCAAACATCTGTCTGAATGCAAGACGACCGATACGGCCGAAACCATTGATTGCTACTCTTACTGCCATTTTAAAAATCCTCCATAAAATGTGAATTTGATATATTTTTTCGACAAACAAAGTTTGTCAATTTTTTATCAGCATGTCTATTCTACAATGAAAGAACTCCAAATTCAAGATGAAATTACAGAAATTCAAAGATTGTTCATAAGTGCTAGATTATGTAAACATCAGTTTGAGTTTTGTTCTTATCAGAGCTTATGATATGAAGCTATTCGGCCTTCAAACGTTGTGTAGTACTCAAATCCGGCAGCTTTTAAAGCATCATATGCCCTGTCAAAATCCGCACCTTCATATCCTGCCGAGTGAGCATCGCTTCCGACGGTGACGATCTCTCCTCCGAGTTCCTTATATCTTTTAAGGATGTCGGTGTTCGGATGAACATCCTTAAGATAATACTTTCTGATCCCCGCCGTATTGACCTCGATACCCTTTCCGTTGTCTATGACCGTTTCAAGTATCTTATCAATCAGATCCTTATACGTATAATAGCTGTAGTTCTTGTCAGTCTCAGGCGCATATCTTATCGCATAATCAAGATGGCCTACCACATCAAAGTTGTTAAAGAGCTTGACGTTATCAAGGATACACTTAAAGTACTCCCTCATCGCCTCTTCCTCGCTCCTGCCTTCAAAGTACTGTGGATAGTAAGGATCGAGTCCGTTTACGATATGACATGAAAAGATGATGAAATCAAAATCATAGCTCTTTGCATAAACAGCATTCTTTCTGAACGCATCGGTCTGCATCCCAAGCTCGACTCCGAAACCTATCTTGATCTTATCCGAATACTTCTCTCTTAAGCCTAACAGTTCATAAAGATATGAATCCGTATTAAGATCAAACATCCCTTCGCGCGTACGTTCATCATAGGGGAAATCTATATCATTGTGCTCAGTAAAGCATATCTGAGTGAGACCTCTGTCTATCGCTGACTTTACGATATCCTCCATTTTAGATTTGCCGTCGCCGCTGTGTGTGCTGTGTAAATGAAAATCCGCTGTTATAGCCATAGCTTATTCCTTTCTATATAAATATAGCCTTATTATAACACACAAAAGAACCGCCCCAAACCTAAAGTTCAAAGGCGGTCCTTGCATCTCATATTCTAACCTCTCGGATGAGCTTTCTGATAAACCTCTCTGAGATGGTTGTGGTTCATATTTGCATATATCTGTGTCGTGGAGATATCACTGTGACCTAGCATCTCCTGAACAGACTTAAGATCGGCACCGTTCTCAACAAGGTGAGCCGCAAAGCTGTGTCTCAATGTATGCGGTGTTATATCCGTTGTGATGCCGGCTTTTCTGCTGTAGTACTTTATCAGTTTCCAGAATCCCTGTCTGCTCATCGGTACTCCCGAGCAGTTAACAAACAGTTCATCTGACTTGTTGTTCATTACAAGTGCTTCCCTGCTGTGCTCCAAATAGTTTATCAGAGCGTTTCTTGCCTTTAATCCGAATGGGATTATCCTTTCCTTTCCTCCGTGATTGCAGACAATATAATTCATCTGTAGATTCAGATCCTCGGATTTTAACGTGATGAGCTCAGAAACCCTTATGCCTGTTGCATAGAGCAGCTCAAGCATTGCCTTGTCTCTTATCTCCTTGGGAGTATCGCCGTTTGGCTGTTCCAAAAGAGTGTTGACCTCGTTCATAGTCATGATCTCGGGAGCCTTTTTCTCGATCTTGGGCGACTTAAGCACTGAGCTGATATCTTCCTTGACCATTCCCTCATAGGCCATGAAATGAAAGAGTGCCTTGATCGATGCAACATTTCTTGATATGGTTGCAGGTTTGAAATCCTCTGTCTTCATGTAATCCATGTATGCAGACAGATCATCCTTAGTGATCTCAGCAGCTGATTTCACATTTCTCTTTTCTAAAAATGCGACAAACTTTTTCAGGTCCCTTTGATAAGACAATTCCGTATTGGATGATGTCTTTTTCACGTTATGTAAATATGAAATAAAAGCATCTATTTCTTTTTGCATTCTGTGTATTTTCTCCCACTCAAACCCTGTTTTTTGTGTCGGTAAAACCTATTATAATCAATAAATTATGTAAAATCAATGCCCTTTTTTGCGCGAAAATTCAGTGTTTTTCAGGTTTACACAAAATGTTGCAAAGCGAAATAATGACTCGCACTACATGTTGTGAAATTAACATAAAAAATATTTTTAAAAATTTTAAAATAATTAACATAAATTTGTTTTTTTTAATTTTTATGTCGATAATTTATGGTTAATTTGCTCAAAAAAAGATGTCGGCATTTACCGACATCCATTATCACTTTTTAATCTCGTTTGCATATGTCATGATCGCTGCGATCGTCTTGGAATCCTCTATCTTTCCCTTCCTTATCATTTCGATCAGCTCATCAAGCGTATAGGCGAAAACATCAACAAATTCATCTTCATCCAGATGTTGTCTGTCCTTTGTAAGATCATATGCCTTGTATATATGTATCTTTTCGTTTGAAAATGCTACGGTCGTATACAGTGAGAGCAACTTTTCAATATGCCCCGCAACGTAGCCGGTCTCCTCCTTAAGCTCTCTTGCAGCAGCCTTCATGGGATCCTCGTTTGGATTCAGGCCTCCCGCAGGGATCTCAAGAGTATCCCTTTCTATCGAGTTGCGATACTGTCTGACCATAAGTATCCTGCCGTCATCCAAAACAGCCAGTGCTGCGGCGGCTCCTTTATGCTCTATATGATCCCACATGCCTATATGGCCGTTTGGAATGAGCAGCTCGTCCCTGTAATAGTCTATTATCGTCCCCTTGCTTACAAGAGTCCTGTTCAAACGCTTATACTCACTCATAACAAACCTATGCTTCCAAAAGCTTCTCAACGCTTGCAAGCTTTACGCAGAGTACGAATACCTCAAGAGCCTGAGCAAGCTCAGTGATCGGAGGGAATGTAGGCGCGATACGGATGTTGCTGTCGTTAGGATCCTTCTTATAGGGATATGTTGCACCCGCTCCTGTAAGTGTGACCCCTGCCTCCTTGCACATACTCACTATCTTTGATGCACAGCCGTCAAGTGAATTGAACGATACGAAATATCCTCCGTGAGGATTTGTCCATGTACCGATCTGAGCTTCCTTTAATTCCTTTTCAAGCGTACTGAGTACTAATTCAAACTTCGGACGTACTATCTGAGCATGCTTCTTCATGTGATTCTTCATGCCGTCAAGATTCTTAAAGTATCTTACATGACGAAGCTGGTTAAGCTTATCATGTCCGATAGTCTGGATCGTTATTATCTTCTTTATGAAATCAAGGTTTGCCTTTGATGAAGCGATCGCTGCGACACCGGAACCCGGGAATGTAACCTTTGAGGTTGAGCAGAACTCATATACCATATCAGGATTTCCTGCCTTTTCGCATTCACTGAGTATCTCGAGCAGTTCTTCTTCAACACCGTTATAAAGATGATGGATTATATATGCATTATCCCAGTATATACGGAAATCTTTTGCCGCAGGCTTAAGATTTGCAAACCTTCTTACAGTCTCATCAGAATATGTAACACCCGAAGGGTTGGCATACTTTGGAACACACCAGATACCCTTGACTGCAGGATCGCTGTTTACATACTTCTCCACAAGATCCATATCAGGTCCGTTCTCAGTCATAGGTATGTTTATCATCTCGATGCCAAACTGCTCTGTTATGGCAAAATGTCTGTCATAGCCCGGAACTGGACATAAAAACTTTACCTTGTCAAGCTTGCACCAGGGTGTTGAACCGCATACACCGTGTATCATCGAACGAGCTACAGTATCATACATTATATTAAGAGATGAATTACCAAAGATTATTACATTGTCAGGGCTTACTCCCATCATGTCTCCCATGAGTCTTCTTGCTTCGGTTATACCGATGAGCTCGCCGTAGTTTCGACAGTCCACTCCTGCTTCTGAATGAAACTCACTCATAGGATTGAGTGTGTTAAAGAAGTCTGCCTCCATATCAAGCTGCTCGGCGCTCGGAAGACCTCTGGCCATGTTCAGCTTAAGTCCCTTGCCCTTTGCATCCTCATATGCTGCTGACAGTTCAGCCTTAAGGGTTAAAAGCTCCTCCTTGGACATACTCTTGTATGCTTTCATAATCAATCTCCTCTATCTCAAATCTCGAACTGTATAATTGTATACAATTATTCAACTTATGATATTATACATAACATTTAGCCTTGAGACAAGTATTTATTTAGGTACAATCTATATTGTCCCTTGTTATGTTGTTAGCCCATTTGTAACTGTAGAAATGCTTAAACACCCATGGCCACTTAACAAACTCATCGGTACAGAGCAAAAAGTATACTACCTTTACCGGGAGCTTGAATACGAATGCAGCAAGAAGTCCTAAGGGTACCGCATAGCACCACATATCTATTGTATCGCACTTGAATCCGAACTTGCTGTCTCCTCCTGCCCTGAATACGCCTGCGATAAGACAGGTGTTTACCGATGTCCCTGTTATATAATATGTATTAACAAGAAGCATGAATCTCAGATAATCAAGAGCAGTAGGCGTTATTGCCGCCTTATGCATTGCAAACGGCATTATAGCAAGAACTATGAGTCCTCCGAAAATACCGGTTATGACTGCAAGCCTTAAAAGTATATGGCCGGTGCGTATTCCTTCCTCTCTGTCTCCTTCTCCGAGGATCTGTCCGACTATTATTCCTGATGCCGATCCTATTCCGTAACACATAACGCATCCTAAGTTTCTGACAACGTTCACGATAGAATAAGCAGCCACCGCATCTGTTCCCATATGGCCGATGATAACAGAATACATAGAGAATGCCAAAGACCAGACAAGATCGTTTCCTATGGCAGGAAGTGCCATTGTCATGAAGTCCTTCTGCAAAAGCTCATGCTTTTCAAACATCGTCCTAAATGTAAGCTTTACACCGGCTCCTCTGAGTGAAACGAAAACACATCCCATAAGCTGTAAGAATCTGCTTATAGTCGTTGCTATGGCAACACCTACAACTCCGAGCTTAGGTGCACCAAAGAGTCCGAAGATGAATACAGCGTTAAGGCATACATTGCACACAAGCGCTATAGCCTCGAGCACAGTACTGGTAGAAACCTTTCCTATACACCTTAGTATTGACATATATACGGCACTCACAGCCCAGAAAAGAAGTCCCGGTGCTATAAAGAAAAGGTATCTCTTTCCTATATCTATTAGTTCTGCATCAGATGTGTAGATATACATCAGATACTTTGGTATGGTCATGCATGCAACTGCACCTATTGCAGCCACGCTGAGAGCAAACTTAAGCCCGATACCCTCTATCTTTTCTATGGTATCAAGATCACCCTTGCCGTAGTACTGAGCAGCGAGCATAGCGATCCCCGTTCCTATGCCGTATAGGAACATGAACAGAATACCAACCATGCTGTTTGCGAGTGATACAGCACTTATGGCACTCTGTCCAACCGTATTGAGCATCAAAACGTCAACGCTGTTTACGGCAGCATCTATGATATTCTGAAATATGATGGGCAGTGCGACTACCCATATCTTTTTATAAGTCTCCTTGTTTTTTGTAAGCATTATTTCTCCCCTAAAATAAAAATGAGCCGTGGGGCTCATTTTTAAAGATTCAATCCCTTTGCTTCGTCACAGCCGAGCATTACGTTCATACACTGGATCGCCGCTCCGCTGGCCCCCTTGCCGAGATTATCAAATCTTGTTGTCAGCAATATCCTCTCTTCATTGCCGGTAACAAAAAGCTGAAGTCCGTCCCAGCCTGAAAGGTTGTTTGCACCGATAAATCCGTTTGTGTCCGCTTCAGAACCAAACGGCATTACCTTTATAAAGCGCTGTCCCTTAAAGTATTCACTCATATATTCATGAATGCTTAAAGGAGTCTGCTTTCCGTTTAACATATCTGCATAAAACGGAAGGCTTACAAACATTCCGCTGTAATAATCCGCGATTATGGGCGAGAACAAAGGTGTTCTTGCAAGTCCCGATATCTTCTGCATCTCCTTCAGATGCTTATGCTGTTGTGAAAGTGCATATTCACGCGGTGAATCGAATTCTGCATCTCTGTCTTTATCCTCATATACCGCTATGGTCTTTTTACCTGCTCCCGAATATCCGCTTACAGCAAATGCGCTCACCGGATAATCCTTGGGGACGATACCTCCCTTAACGAGCGGATATGCTATGGTTATGAAACCTGTTGCATAACAGCCTGGAACAGCTATCCTCTTTCCAGTCTTTATCGCTTCTCTGTGCTCATCCGAAAGCTCCGGATAGCCGTATGCCCATCCAATCTCAGTCCTGTGAGCTGTGGAAGCATCTATTATGCGCACGTCAGGATTTGAAACAAGACTCACAGATTCCTTTGAAGCTGCATCAGGCAGGCAAAGGAAAGTGATGTCTGATGAATTGATGAGGCGTGCTCTCTCTGCAGGATCCTTTCTGAGTTCGGGATCGATCTTTATTATCTCAATGTCATCTCTTTTTTCAAATCTTTCATATATACGAAGTCCGGTAGTCCCTTCACTTCCGTCTATAAATACTTTCGTCATCTTACACGTGTCACTCCTCATTCATCTTTAGCAGTTTTGCGGCCTGATCAGCTGCGATGCAGGCATCAATGATCTCCTGGATATCTCCGTCCATGACCTTGTCGAGCTTGTAAAGCGTTAAGTTTATTCTGTGGTCTGTAACTCTTCCCTGCGGGAAATTGTATGTCCTTATCTTTTCAGATCTGTCACCTGTACCTACCTGGCTTCTTCTAAGATCCGCTTCGGCATCATGGGCCTTCTGCTGCTCCATGTCATAGAGCTTTGCCCTTAAGAGTGCGAATGCCTTTGCCTTGTTCTGTATCTGGCTCTTTTCCGTCTGTGAATAGATGACTATTCCGGTAGGCATATGTGTGAGTCTTACAGCAGAGTCTGTAGTATTTACGCACTGGCCGCCGCATCCTGAAGCTCTCATGACATCGATTCGGATATCCTTCTCATCAATTACTACATCTACTTCCTCAGCTTCGGGAAGTACAGCAACGCTTATGGTTGAAGTATGAATACGACCGCCTGATTCTGTCTCAGGAACTCTCTGAACACGGTGAACGCCCGACTCGTACTTCATAACGGAATATGCACCTTGTCCGGTTATCATGAATGTTACGGATTTCATACCGCCGATGCCGATCTCTTCCATTTCCATAGTCTCGACCTTCCAGCGTCTTCTCTCGGCATAATGGATATACATGCGGTAGATCTCTGCCGCAAACAGAGCAGCCTCGTCACCGCCTGCACCGGCACGTATCTCAACGATAACATTCTTGTCATCATTAGGATCCTTGGGAAGAAGAAGTATCTTCATTGTATCCTCAAGCTGTGCGATACGCTTCTTTGACGATGCAAGCTCGTCTTTTAGCATCTCACGCATATCCTCATCGGTCTCACTCTCCAAAAGCTCCAAGGAGTCCTCTATGGTCTGATTGCATTCCTTATATTCCTTGTATGCATTAACAAGAGGAGTCAGGTCGCTCTGTTCCTTCATAAGAGAAGCAAATCTCTTCTGATCGTTAGCAACTCCCGGCTCGCTCAGTTCATTCATTATCTCTTCGTATCTGTGAAGCAGATCCTCAAGTCTGTCAAACATCCTATATCCTTCCCCACACTACCCTGTCAAGGTGTGCGTAATCCTGTACGACAGTCACATCCTTAAAGCCGGCTTTTTCCATAAGCGCGACAACATCGTGAGCCTGATCGTATCCTATCTCAAAGAAAAGCAGTCCGCCCGGGTTTAAATAGTCGGGGCTTTTCTCGATTATCTTTCTGTAAAAATACAGTCCATCCTCTTTGCCGTCCAGGGCCAGGATCGGTTCATAGTCTCTCACTTCCTCCATGAGAGTGGGTATTACATCACTTCTTATATACGGCGGGTTTGATACGATGATATCGAACCTGCCTCTTACATCATTGAACAGATTGCTCTGTATGAATTCTATCTTGTCCTCATCTAGATGCTTCTTTCCCATTCCGCCTGTCTTGAACAGAAGGTCAAAAGTATCATCAAGAATGAGTCTGCCGGCATTGTCCTTTGCAACATCAAGAGCTTCTTCGGAGATATCAACTCCAACGCCTTCACAGTCATTCGAGTAATACAAAAGACTTAAGAGTATGCAGCCAGAACCAGTACACATATCAAGGATCCTGCTCCCATCATTAAGCTGGCGCATTACCTCTTCAACAAGTATCTCTGTATCCATCCTGGGGATCAGCACATTCTGATTCACTGTAAATGTGAGACCCATAAACTCCTGCTTGCCTGTTATATACTGCACGGGATAATGACCCATGCGCTTGTTGACGGCATTCATGAATATTTCCGTTTCACGGCGCGATATCACCTTGTCGCCCTGAATGAATAGTTCCTCCCTGTCAACGCCGCACAGATCCTCCAAAAGGATCCTTATATCACAGTCGGCATTTTCTATGCCTTCTGCTTCGAGTTGTTCAACACCGTATTCGTATGCTTCCCTTCTCGTCATCTGTAACCCTCACATTTTAAGATCTGTCAAACTTTTCCTCTAAAAAGTTCTTCCAGTCAAATACTCCTTCAACAGACTTTATCGCTACCTCGATCATCGATTCATCGGGTTCCTTGGTCGTGATAAACTGCAGAGCAAGTCCCGGTGCCGATAGAATATTTACGATTATGTTATCACTTCTTCCTGCAAGCTTTATAACTTCATAGCTTATGCCGGCAATAACCGGAATGAGAAGGAGTCTGAATACTATCCTCAGTGCTGGATTGTCAACTTTTATAAACATGAACAGTATGATGCTGATGACCATTACAAAGAGTAAAAAGCTCGTTCCGCATCTCTTGTGAAGTCTCGATGCCTTCTTGACATTTTCTACCGTAAGCTCATGACCGTGTTCTATGCAGTTTATGCACTTATGCTCCGCTCCGTGATACATAAAGAGTCTTCTTATATCCTTTAAGAGAGATATCGCAAGAAGATACAAAAGAAAGATCACAAGTCTTATCAGTCCTTCTACCAGAGCAAGCAGCGATGAATTCATTATATATCTCTCAAGTATAGATGAAAGATAGTAAGGCAGAAATATGAAAAGACCAAGCGCAAGGATCACAGAAAGCATCACGGTAAGACCTGATGTTACCTTTTCTGCCTTGTCCTTAAATACCTTTTTCATAAATCTGTCGAATCCTGTTTCCGGATCATCTGTAACCCCAAACAGATCTGCTGAGTGATTGATCGATCTCATTCCAAGGATAAATGAATCTATGAAATTGAACACACCTCTTATGAACGGTACCTTTGTCAGCACGCTCCCGTGCATTACTCCGTGATACTCCGTTATCTCAAGATCTATCTCTCCGTCCTGTTTGCGTACTGCTATGGCATAGGCTTCCTTGTTCTTCATCATTACGCCTTCTAAAACTGCCTGTCCGCCTATACCTGAGTTGCATACCTTTTTCTTCATGAACTGCTCTTCCTTATATTACTTTTCTATAAAATAAGGTTGAGATTAGTAATAAACCTCAACCTTAGATAGTCATTGTAGCAATTATTATAAAACTACTTAACGCCGTACTTCTTATTGAACTTATCAATACGTCCGTCAGTTCTTGCACCCTTCTGCTGTCCTGTATAGAATGAATGGCACTTTGAACATACTTCAACGTGTATCTCCGGCTTTGTAGAACCTGTTACAAATGTATTACCGCAGTTGCAGGTTACTGTTGCCTGATAATACTCAGGATGTATTCCTTCTCTCATTGTTTCACCTCTCTATGTCAATATAATGTATCGTTCTCATCCGTACTGTTTTACAAACAGCGTTGTTATTATATCACAGCAAACATACTAAGGCAATACCCAATTTACAATATGCGCATCTTTTTCATCATCTGGCAGAATTCGCGGTTATTCTTTGTATGAGCATAAAGATCGATAACTCTGTCTACCGCTTCATCGGCCTTCATTGAATTGAATGCCCTTCTCATAACGCCCACTGTCTCAATCTCTTCATCTGTAAGAAGAAGATCCTCTCTTCTTGTGCCTGACTTTGGTATATCGATGGCAGGGAACACTCTCTTTTCCGAAAGCTTTCTGTCAAGAACAAGCTCCATGTTTCCTGTTCCCTTGAATTCCTCATATACCACATCATCCATCTTTGAACCTGTATCAACCAAAGCTGTTGCAAGGATCGTCAGACTTCCTCCTTCACGCATGTTTCTTGCAGCACCAAAGAAGCGCTTTGGCATATGCAGGGCCGCAGGATCAAGACCTCCGGAAAGAGTCCTTCCGCTTGGCGGAACAGTCATGTTATAGGCTCTTGTAAGTCTTGTTATCGAATCAAGCAGGATCATTACATCTTCCTTCTGTTCAACAAGACGCTTTGCTCTCTCTATAACCATCTCGGCTACACGCTTGTGATGTTCAGGAAGCTCGTCAAATGTCGAATAGATGACTTCTACGTTATCGCCTCTTATAGCCTCTTTTATATCCGTGACTTCCTCAGGTCTTTCATCTATCAGAAGGATGATCATATGTATCTCGGGATTATTCTTTAGAACAGACTTAGCAACCTCCTTAAGAAGCGTTGTCTTGCCGGCCTTTGGAGGTGATACGATCATTCCTCTCTGTCCCTTGCCGACCGGACTTATCATATCCATTATACGCATTGCTACCGGAGCACCCGGTGCTTCGAGAGCCAACTTGCTGTTGGGGAATATCGGTGTCATATCCTCAAAGTTTGTTCGCTTTGCAGCCACCTCGGGAGGCAGCCCGTTTATGCTCTTTACAAACAAAAGAGCAGAAAACTTCTCCGTAGCTGACTTGACACGCGTATTTCCTGTCACGATATCACCTGTCTTCATGGAGAATCTTCTTATCTGGCTGGGAGCAACATATACGTCATTCTCGCCGGGAAGATAGTTTTCAGAACGTATGAATCCAAAACCGTCCGGCATGATCTCAAGAATTCCTCTTGCGGTCACACCGCTGTCAAGATCGTTTAAGACAGTATCCTTATTATCGGTCTGCTTATTCTCTGCTTTATTCTCGGCAGGCTTGCTCTCAACGGGCTTGTTCTCAGGCTCCTTCTTTGGCTCTGCAGCGGCTGCGGCAAGTTTTTCCTTTTCGTCAAGCTCGACCATTGCATTAATGACATCTTCCTTTTTCATGCTCGAAGTGCCCTTAATACCTCTGCTTTTTGCGATAGCCTTAAGATCGACAAGCGCAAGTGTCTCATATTTTTCTCTCATAAAATTACCTCTGAATCGGAAATCACACAACGAATGTTGTAATGAATGTCTGAAATGATTTATCTCCTACTAATATAAACCTTTTATCTCAAAAATCAACCAGTTTAATAATAAATTAAGAAAGACAAAGAGGAAGCCACCAATAAGCCTCCTCTTAATGTCTGATATCAACCTTCTATAAGATCGTCGATATTGCTCGCATCCGCAACAGATGCTCTGCAAGATATAACCTCTGCAGGGAAAGGTTTTCTGTCTACAATGTGATTGTACATCATCACGATCGGATCGTGACCCTGTCCGAATGAATCCTGACTTATAATGGTTCCGATCGAGCCGTTCTTTATATAAGGGAACAGCGCAGGATTAAGATCAAATCCAATGATCATCGTCTTGCCTGAACGTTTTGCATCAACGACCGCTCTTGCAGCATCTTCTGGGAAGCCGTTTGTCAAAAACAGTATCTGAACCGCACTGTCTTTTTCAAGCCATGCCTTAGTCTTTTTGTAAACATCCTCGCCGTCATCTTCGACTACTACTTCACCTGATATCTTTATACCCTTGTACTTTGATATCTTGTCTATGAATCCCTGTTTTCTCTCAACATTTCCTATAATGGTAGGATCACCTATGAGAATGCCCACCTGTCCGTTCTTTCCTATAAGATCGGCTGCAGCCTTTGCTGCCATCTCGCCCTGTGATATCGAATCTGATTTAAGACAGGCAAGTCTTAAAGAAGGATTTGCACAGTCACAGTTGAAAGTCATTAGCTTGATGCCTTTGGCCTTGGCCTGTTCTAGAACCGAATCAAGTCCTCCTAAAAATCCCGGATATATGATAGCATCATAACCATCAGCGATAAGGCTTCTTATATTTCCCCTTACCATCTCATCAAAATCCGTATCGCCTGCGATAAGAGGCACGAATTTGACTTTTGCATTAAGTTCAGCCAACTCCTTTAAAGCATAGTTTGCACCGCGCTTGACGCCGTACCAGAAGTCGTTGTCATACATACTTAACATCGCGATCTTGATCTCTTTGTTCGGTTTGTTCCTTGTAGGTAAAACACCGGTATCGAATCTTCTCAAAAGTCTCTGGATGCCTGCAAGCATGCCGTCAAGAGCGACTGTATTATCACCAAGCTGAGTAGCTTCAGACGATACTTCCTGTGAGATGCTGGCTATCTCTCCCGTCATCTCATTAATGTCATGAGCTGCTTCGTAGAGCTGTGTCGCAATGGTCTTTGACTGCTCGGAATTGCCTTCCATAACGGTAAACATATCTGTTATCTTGCTGACCTTATCCTGAGTCTCTATAGAATTTGTATTGATGGTCGTAAATGATCTTGTGACCTCGCCGAACGTCGACTTTGAGTTATTGTATGTATCCGTACATTTGGCAATGCTCTCTGTAACACTCGAACTGCTCTGCATTATATCTGAAAGGATCGCATTGATCCTTTCCATGCCGTCTCTTGTCTGTTCGGACATATCAGTCATCTCGTCTGCAACGACTGCAAATCCCTTGCCGGCCTGACCTGCTCTTGCAGCCTCTATAGATGCATTGAATGATAAGAGCTTTAACTGATTGCTTATTCCGACGATGAAATCACCGACCTCATATACCTTCTGTATCTGATCGTTGAATCTGTTTAAAGTTGAATTGATGTTGTTAAGATCCTTAGAGACAGCATCCATCTCATTTGCATATCCTTCAAGGTTTGACATGCCCTCCGTAGATATCTTTGCTGTATCCTTAAGCATCTCTCCTATCCGCTTCATCGATTCGCCGATCTCTTCGATCTGAGCGGAGTTTGACTCTATGACAGCCATGTTGTCCTGAACCATCTCGAGCTGTTTTGCGGTTCTTTCCTCAACCCTTAAGGTATTCTTTGCTATCTTATTGCTCCCGACCTGATTTGCTTCCATATTGGATGAAAGCTTGTCGATCGCATCGGATAATACGACGGTATTCTGCTTTGTAGCTTCTATAAACGTCAAGAGATTTGATTTGATCAGGTTAAGTCCTGACGAAACGATATCAAAGCTGCTCTTGTTTCCGCTAACCGGTATGTCATCGATGTTAAGTCTTCCCTTTACGAGCTGCTGGGCATTGTCTACCATCACGCTCTGATTTTTCTTGTTTATAACAGAAAACACTAATCCGACGATTATGATAATCAGTTCTATTACGGCGATCACGATCCAAAATACAGTCATATGGAATCCTCCGGATATTATTCATTGAATTTTCTGACTAATTAGATATTAATCGATATTCTTACTGAATATATACGAATTATATCACCAATTATCATAATCTGTCATTATTTTTTATCTTCTCCAAATTTTCATCTGAATACAAAAAAGCCGGATATCATTTGATAGATATCCGGCCATCGTTCATTATCAGTTATTAGCCAAGCTGAGCTGCAACTTCTGCTGCGAAGTCCTCGTTCTTCTTTTCAAGGCCTTCACCTGTTTCGAAACGAACAAAGCCTGTGATCTTAAGATCTGCTGCAACGCTCTTAAGGTAAGCTGCAACTGTCTGCTTGCCGTCTTCAGCCTTAACATAAACCTGATCAAGAAGGCTGATCTCCTTAACCTGCTTAGAGATACGTCCGTCAACAAGACCGCTGAAGATCTTGTCATTTACATAGTCAGCCTTGCCTTCCATAGCAAGAGAAGCAAGTGTTGTCTTAGCAGCCTCTGAAAGGAAGTTGAACAAGAACTTGTTGCTCTTTTCCTTCTCGTATGCTGCAAGGTCCTCATCGCTCCAGAGCTTCTCGTTAACTGCTCTGTCAAGCAGCTTCTGAAGAATAGGCTTGGGAAGTGAAGCAGGATCGTTAAGAGCGCTGTCTATTGTGATCTCCTTAAGCTTAGCCATCTCGTCTGCTGAGATATCCTCTCTGCTTACATACTGGGGATTCATAGCAGCTACCTGCATCGCGATATTCTTTAAAGCCTCAACGACTGCATCGCTCTTAGAACCCTCTGCACCAAGGATAACACCGATCCTTCCGCCGCCGTGAATGTAATCTATAACGATAGGTGCTTCGATCTTTTTAAATCTTCTGATGCTTAACTTCTCACCGATAGTTGCGATCTTCTCAACAAGAGCATCGTTAACTGTCTTTGAAGAATCATCCTTCCATGTCTCAGCCATGAATGCATCGTCAACATCTGCTGAAGCGCTGTCAAGAGCCTGATTTGCAACCGTCTGAACAAATGCCTGGAAAGTCTCGTTCTTGGCAACAAAGTCTGTCTCTGAGTTAACTTCAACTACAGCTGCCTTGCCATCAGCAACAGCTGTACGGCAGATACCCTCTGCTGCAATACGGCTTGCTTTCTTTACTGCTTTGGCTGCACCGCTCTTTTTAAGGAACTCGAGAGCCTCATCCATATTTCCATCACACTCTGAGAGTGCTTTCTTACAATCCATCATGCCTGCGCCTGACATCTCACGCAGTTCTTTAACCATTGCTGCTGTTATTGCCATTGTAATATCCTCCTGTTTAACGAATTATTCTGCGTCTGCTACTTCTTCGATATCTGTTGCTTCAGCTGCATCAGCTGCTGCTTCTTCCTCTGTGTAAACAGACTCACCCTGGTTTGCTTCGATTACAGCATCAGCCATCTTAGCTACGATAAGCTTTACGGCTCTGATAGCATCGTCGTTACCGGGGATGATGTAGTCAAGTTCTTCAGGATCACAGTTTGTATCTGCGATACCGATGAGTGTGATACCGAGTGCTCTTGCTTCCTTAACGCAGATTGCTTCCTTCTTGGGATCTACTACAAAGATAGCATCGGGAACTCTTGTCATGTCCTTGATACCGCCAAGGTTCTTCTCAAGCTTCTCCCACTCTTTCTTTATCTGGATAACTTCCTTCTTGGGAAGTACATCGAATGTGCCGTCTTCGCTCATCTGCTCGATCTTCTTAAGTCTAGCGATACGTGACTCGATAGTCTTGAAGTTTGTGAGCATACCTCCAAGCCATCTCTCATTTACATAGTACATACCGCAACGCTCTGCCTCAGACTTAACTGCGTCCTGAGCCTGCTTCTTTGTACCTACGAAAAGGATCGTGCCGCCCTGATCAGCAATATCAAATACTGCCTTGTATGCATCGTCTACAAGACCTACTGTCTTTTGAAGATCGATGATGTGTACACCGTTACGCTCTGTAAAGATGTAGGGAGCCATCTTAGGGTTCCATCTGCGAGGGTGATGACCGAAGTGAACACCTGCTTCGAGTAACTGTCTCATTGAAATAACGCTCATTTTTAATTCCTCCGTTTTGGTTAATCTTTGCACAGCCTTCTGATCCGAGCCGATCCTAAACACACCTGAATTCCTCAGGACCCGTGTTTATCAAAGACTATGCGCATTTTTTTACAGCTTTATGATTGTAGCACAGACCATTCGATAAAAACAATACCCTGCGGTGAAAATATATTAAAAATATACATATTTCTTTTGCAAAATAGCAGTTTCTTTATTGAAATTATCTGACAAAACATATATAATTTAGTTATATTTAGATGCAAAGGAGTTATTTTTTTATGTTTGATCGAATATTTGCCAATTATCTGGCAGAATGCGGTAAGCTGAGCGAACAGAATCTTAAGGATATTTTTTCCATCCAGGACAGCAAGCGCGTTCGTCTTGGCGTGATCGCCGTATCCGAAAAACTGATGTCAATCGAGCAGGTTGAAGAAGTCAATCAGCTGCAGGCAGTACTTGATAAGCGTTTTGGCGATATTGCCATTGAGAAAGGTTATCTAAACAGCGAGCAGGTAAGCAGGCTTTTAGTCCTTCAGGGTAACTCCTATCTTGCATTTATACAGTCAGTTGTTGATGGCGGATACCTTTCAATGGATGATCTTGAGAACATGCTAGTCCGCTATCAGGAAGAGAACAACTTCACTCTTTCTAATATGGAAGATTTAAAGAGCTGTGATATCAATCGAATCATTCCAATCTTCTTATACTCTCATTCAGAAATGCTAAGAGAACTGGCAGCCGTAACCATACGTACTCTGGTACGTCTGGTTGATTTCCATACATTTATAAAGAAGCCTCAGATATTAAAGGAATATCAGTATGATGTACTGTGCGCCCAGGAAGTCAGCGGCGATCACAGATTCCTTACAGCTTTCTCAGGTGATGTTTCAAAGGACCTTGTCGATGTAGCGATATCTTTTGCAGGAGCCGAGAATATCTCGTGTGATGAAGATACTGTGGATGCTCTATGCGAGTTTGTCAACTGCGTAAACGGTCTTTTTGCATCAGACATGAGCAATCGCGATATAGATATAGACATGAACGCTCCGATAGGCAAATGCGAAAAAGGCGTTCTCAAAGCAGACAGCATCTTGTGCATTCCGATGATCGTATGCGGAAAACCTATTGATCTTCTGCTCATATTAGACCAGGATTATGCATTTTAAGGGGGACTGAACAATGGCTAAGATTATAATTGTAGACGATTCAAGAATACTGAGAAAGATACTGAATGCAACGCTTACAGAAGCCGGTCATGAGATTGTCGGAGAAGCCGGTAACGGTGAAGAAGTCTTAAAGCTTCTTGAAGGATGTGTTCCTGATCTTATCACACTCGATATTACAATGCCTGTAATGGACGGTCTTACGGCATTAAAACTCATAAAGGATAAATATCCTTCGATCAAGGTGGTAATGGTCAGCGCTGCCGGTCAGAAGAACAAGGTCATGGAAGCCTTGAAGGCAGGAGCAAGCGATTTTTTGCAGAAGCCTTTCGAACCGGAAGATGTCAAGCGTGTAGTTTACAAACTAGTTTAGATGTTAATCAACCCGTAAGAATTCTTCTTACGGGTTTTTTGTGTATCTTTAAGATTTCACTTTATTTCATAATTTAATGTGATCCATTCTGTATTTCCTTATAATATGCAAGATATCTATATGCAGTCCTTCTGCTAATCTGACCTTCATTAACTATATCCATGATGGTTTTTCCGCTCTCATATTTAATTACAAAATCATTATAAGAAGAACTCCAGGTCTCGTCATGTTTCCTGCGCCCTCCTGCTTTTCGGTTACGAAGGAACTCATTTTCCTTCTTAAGATTTTCAATTTCTTTTTCAAGTTCCTCTATTTTTGCCAAAGCTTCTTCAAGACTCTTTATTACCATAGCAATTCCTCCATTAAAAAGTTTTAACATTGCTAGTTAGCAACATTGAATTGAGGTTTGAGATAAATCTTCCCATACTGCGATAAGAATGCCTGTATACTAATCATCAGCTTTACAATCATCCAGTATACGTTTTAGTTCATTGATATCCGGCAATGCCTTGCGCATCTTTTCTGTCATATCCTTAGATGTTTTATATGTTGCAACCCCAAGAGGTTTATTATACTCCCTTATTACATAATCCACAAAAGATCTGTTTAAATCCTTACAAAGAATCAACCCTATTGACATATTCTCATGTGGCTTCTTTATAAAATCATCAAGAACAGAAAGGTAAGTGTTTAGCTGACCGAGATATGACGGTTTAAACTTTCCTGACTTTAATTCTACTGCAACCAGACAGTTAAGTTCCCTGTTAAAGGAAAGGAGGTCGATGAACATCTCTTCTCCTGCAACCTCTATTCTGTACTGATTGCCAATGAATATAAAATCTGTACCGAAACGAATAATGAAGTCCTTAACATTTTTTACTATCTCTTTTTCGATCACTCTCTCATCTATATCATCATCCGATTCCCCTAAGTTGTGAAGCCTCACACGACTGAAGTCGCGTGCTTCCTATAGGTGTCTGACGACACCTGCTCGCTTTAGACGAGCGGACTACATTTCTACTATACAGCAAAAACTCAGCTACTTACATCTATCCAGATA
>Ga0247608_10000762_pt1 | contig 49371 bp, 30 predicted proteins | sample 176DNAGHGlowgp2_FD_193490 | JGI IMG/M metagenome (GOLD analysis project Ga0247608, IMG submission 193490) | Sheep rumen microbial communities from Palmerston North, Manawatu-Wanganui, New Zealand - 1766 DNA GHGlow gp2 | ecosystem: Host-associated > Mammals > Digestive system > Stomach > Rumen ...
GGATTTACAGCCTTCAGTTCCCCGATCACCCTGCCCTTCTCCTCCCCCGACTCTGCAAAGCGAAAGAGTGGATTCAGCATGATCTCTCCTTTTTCATAGCCCAGTACCTCCGTGATCTCCAGCACACGTCTGCTCTTATCCCTGAGCCTCCCCAGATGGATCACTATATCCAGCGCCGAAGCTATCCTCCTTCTGATGGAATCCACCGGCAGCTGTTCCCCTGCCGAGGCGATCATCATTTCCAGTCTCAGCAGCATATCCGGCACCGAATTGGAATGGCCGGTGGAAAGTGAGCCGTCATGGCCGGTAAGCATGGCATTTATCATATCCGATGCCGCAGCGTCCCTGACCTCGCCGACTATGACCCTGTCCGGCCTCATTCTCAGACTTGTTTTGACCAGCTCACGTATAGTCACCTCATTCTTTCCCTCAACATTGGCCGTTCTCGCCTCCAGCCTCACCAGATTACCCGGGCCTCTCAGGGAAAGCTCGGCCACATCCTCTATGGTGATGACGCGTTCATCCTCAGGGATTGCCTCCGCCAGGGCGTTAAGAAATGTTGTCTTTCCCGATCCGGTAGATCCCGACAGAAAAATGTTGTATCTGGCGCTGACCAGAAGCTTAAGGAATTCCGCGGTTCCGGCATCCAGACTTCCGAGCTTTATCAGGTCATCCATCGAATAAGCTTTCTCCGGGAATTTCCGTATAGTGACCGCCGAGCCGTTTCTTGATATGCCGGAAAGTACTATATTCACGCGCGAGCCGTCGGGAAGCACCGCATCCATTATGGGATTCGTCTCATTCACCGCCCTGTTTGCCCCGGATACCATATGTCCTATCACCGACAGAAGCCTTTCGTCATTTTCGAAACGAAGCTCAGTCCGCGTGATCCTGCCCCTTCTTTCCGCGTAGATGGAATCCGTTCCGTTGATCATGATCTCCGTCACTTCCGGATCCTCCAGAAGTTCCGAAAGCACATCCAGTCCGCGTATGGAATGGAAAAGCTCTCTCCTGAGTCTGAGTTTCTCCCTGAGGGGTATATATCTTCTGCCTGATTCTCTCAGGATCACCCCGTCTATGGCGCGTCCCACGCTTTCATCATCAAGCTCCGCGGTCATATCGAGGATCTGTATCACCTCTTCTTTAAGCATTTCCGCCAGCCCGCATTCCGGGGCATCCGTCTCCTTCGGCACTTCATATCCTTCACCTTTTTCATTTCTTTCAGCTTCTCCTCTTTTTCCTGATGCCGCACGATGTGCAGCCGCCTTATATACAGTCATTTTCATTCCTCTGCCATACCTCACCGTATGCACTTAACTATCTCCGCCGGATCAGCTCCCCCGGTCAGCCTGGCCGGTATCTCTACCTGAAGCAGGTTTTTCCATATATCCCCCAGATCCAGTGAATACATCTCACTCCGGAACACTTCCAGTTTCTCCCCGGCGATACTGTCCGTACATACCGGCATATATATCTTTTCAAACGCACTGAGACACGACGGATCCGCCAGCGCGGCGCTTCCCACATCATATACAAGGGTGGTGTATCTCCCGGGGAGGAGCAGCTGTTCCGAAAACCACCTCAGGTCAGAAGCCCCAACATCCCGGAGCTCCGTATACATCCCCGACAGACGCAGACAGGCATATCCCGCCTCCTCGGAGGTTTCCTCCACAACAGTCTCCCACAGCCCGGGAGCCCGTACCCTTATCATATATAACAGCTCCGAATGTACCTGCCGGTCCCCGTAATCCTCCATCCCTATATAAAGTGCGGATCCCGCCGGTTCCGTAGCTGCTATGGCGCGGGCAAGGGTCGTTTTGCCGCATCGACCCAGCGGCGAAAAAACGGCTATGCAGCCGGAAGGCTGTGAAATGTCATTTCCCACACCACTGCATCTGAGAAGCTGTTGTACGATCTCCCTGACCGGCTGATACTTAAAGATGCCCTTATCCTCCGGTCTGGAGGTAAGCGCCACAACTGTCAGTTTCCCGTCCGTTTCCGGCTCCGGCGACTCACAAAGCCAAAGATCCGGGGGCTGTTCCATTGTCATTCCGGAAAGCATTTCCGGTCTGCAGATGGCCTGCACACGGATCCTTCCTTCGGATTCCCTGCCTATTGCCATCGCCAGATTTGCCGCATATCGATCATCCCGGCTGCAGATCCCGATCCTTATGCTTCTCATCCGTACTCCCCTTTCCTCTTACTTTCCTTAGCAGAGGCAGCAGTCGTGCGCTGCAACCGCAGTTCCGGCCGTACCGTCCCGACTCTGCCTCCATAGTCCCGGCTTCCGGACCTCTTTACTGCCCCGGTGCGGTGCCTGAAATGAATGTACCACGATCGGAAAGCAGTGTAAATCTCTATTTATATAGAGAATATTGCGCGTTTTTCTGTTACTTTTTATTGCGTTTAATGCAACATTATATTGCTTCACCCCAAAACTCAGGCACTTTTTTGCTCCCGTTTCCGCGATCATTTTTCATAATTCCGGAAATAAAAAAAGGAACAGCTTTTCCACACTGTTCCAAACACAAAAATAACACTCCCACCCACAGTTTCCTGTGTACAGGAGTGTCTTTGCTTTACATAAATTTTGTCCTTACCGGTGTCCGCGGCTAAAACTTTGTGAAATGTGCCCAAATCAGTTTTACCGCGCAACATTATATGTCAAATCAGCAGCTCCACCAGGTAAACCGCCACACAGCTAAGCAGCGCAACGGTAGTAAGTGTACATTTTTTCAGGGATAAAAGAACCGCGACAAGAAGTCCCGCGCAGGCGGACCAGACGGAGGATGTAGCGGTAAAAATGGCCGGGATCGTCATGGCAGTAAGCACTGCATAGGGAATATAGTATAAAAATGAGCGGACAAAACGGTTGGTGATCTTCCTTCGTATCGCAACGAAGGGGATCGCACGGATAAGGTAGGTTGAACCCGCCATTATCAGCAGATATATGAAAAATGTGGAAGTAGTCATGCCTGCACCTCCTCATTTTCCGTTTCATCCTCAACCGGATGGATCAGAGCCGCTATCACCGCCGCAAGAACCGCGGCAATACTAATGGCAAGCCCGGTCGAGACATTCCTGAGACCGGGCACGTAGGTGAAGATGACGCTTACTGCTGCAGCGATCACTATAGCAGCAATAACATGATGATCATCCCGGGCCGGAGGGATCACTATAGCAACAAACATTCCGTAGATCGCAACTCCGAGAGCGCTCATTATAGCGGCCGGAAGCACATTTCCGAGAGATGCCCCCAGAAGGGTTCCCAGGGTCCAGCCTGCCCAGGGCAGGGTTGCCAGCCCCGCGAAGAAGGACCGCGTCACCACAGGACGCATAACAGAAACCGCAAATATCTCGTCGGTGATGAAAAACCCGAGGATCCATTTCCAGATACCCCTGAATCTGCTGTCGAGCTTCTGTGAAAGCGAAATGGACATGAAAGAATACCGGACATTTATGGTCAGCTGTGATATCAGCATATCCCAATAAAGTCCGGGAACCGTCATAGTCTGAATGCCGGAGAACTGCCCGGCTGAGGTTACGGTGATCATGGAAATGAGCACCGCCTGCCAGATCTCAAAACCATATTTAACTGCGATTATCCCAAATGTAAAGGATACGGACAGATATCCCAGCGCGATGGGTATACCTGCCCGAAGTCCTTTTTTATATTCCATTACGACACCTCTTGTACAGGACTAGGCCTCAAGCTTCATATCGCCGTCCTTAACCCAGCCTATCTTCTTAAGGATAGCATTAAAGCAGAGCGAAAGGATAGCCGGTAATACCAGGGAGATCAGAACCAGTCCGATCCAGTCCATGGCGGTTATGGATTCCTTGATCCCCGCATCCACATCATTTACCCAGCCGGTATACACGCCGATCTGGCCTACCAGACCGCAGGTTCCCATACCTGAGGATACCGGTGCACCGTTCATTTCCAGATGGAACAGGCAGGTCGCCAGCGGACCGGTTATGGCCGAGGCGAGAGTAGGTGCGATCCATATCCTTGGATTCTTTACGATATTTCCCATCTGAAGCATGGATGTTCCGATGCCCTGTGATACAAGTCCTCCCCAGCCGTTTTCCTTGAAGGATATGACTGCAAAGCCGACCATCTGGGCGGAGCACCCCGCAACCGCCGCACCCCCGGCAAGACCGACAAGTCCAAAGGATGCGCATATTGCCGCCGATGAGATAGGAAGTGTAAGAGCCACGCCCACCAGAACCGATACGATGATACCCATAAAGAAGGGCTGAAGCTCCGTAGCATTCATTATTACTTCGCCGACCCACATGGCTCCCTTGCCGATGCCCGGAGCGATGAGCCAGGAAAGGAAGATCCCCGATCCGATGGTTACCAGCGGGGTTACCAGGATATCCACCTTGGTCTCCTTGGAAACTGCCTTTCCGAGTTCAGCGGAAATGATGGCAATAAACAGAACCGCCAGCGGTCCTCCCGCACCGCCAAGCGCATTTGCGGAAAAGCCTACGGTGATCATGGAAAACAGCACAAGCGGCGGGCATTTAAGTGCATAACCTATAGCCACCGCCATGGCAGGACCGCTCATTGCGGAAGCAAGACCGCCTACAGTGTAATCCTTGCCGGCAACGCTTGCTACTGTTGAAGTAAGGAAGCTGATATCAAACTGCTTTCCGATGGTATCAATGATGGTTCCTATAAGCAGGGAACAGAAAAGTCCCTGAGCCATCGCACCCAAAGCACCGATGCCATAACGGGATAGTGAGATCTCGATGTCCTTACGTTTAAGAAATTCCTTGAATTTTTCCATTTCCAAACTCCTTCCGGAAGTATCATATACTACAGGGCATCAGGTCCCTGCGGCATTCGCCGGATAAAAATGCGGGTATGCAGCCCGGTTCACTGCCCGCGGCAATAAAACAAGACACATCCTATCACAATCGCGGCCTTTTCACAAGCATTAATATTTGATATAATGAAGACCCGGTGAAAAGATCCCGGCAGCCGGAACCCGGGGCCTTATTCCGGTCAATAATCCGAATGCCGTACAGGCGTATCCGATCGTTGAAGGAGGTATATGAAATGGGTATAAATCCGTTGGATCTAATGCAGCTGAAGACTAAGTTCTCGACATTTGGAAAACAACACCCCAGAGTTGTTTCTTTTTTTCAGGCAAACGGTCATGAAATGAAGGAAGGAAATATCCTGGAATTCAAGATCAGAACTGCAGAAGGAAAAGAGCACATGACAAATATGCGTCTTACCGCAGAAGATGTGGAAATACTGAGAGCTCTGAAAGACCTCATAAAATAGTTGTTGAATAGTTACAAATAGTTTACCGGGCCGACAGGAGTTTGTATATGGACATAATCGGTGTAATCTTTAATCTCAGCGGTACAATGATCTGTGACAGGGAACTCCACGCCGAAGCATGGCGGCTCTGTATCGAAGATCTGATAATGCGGGACATTTCCAATAATGACGTACGAATATACATAGAAGGAAAGGATTCCCGCGGCATTTTGGAACACTTTCTCGGAACCGGGCTGTCCGAAACCATGATCCTTCAGTTTCAGGAAGAAAAGGACAGGATTTACCGCAATATGGTCATTGATGAACATCCCCGTCCTGTTCCGGGACTCACAGGCTTTCTCGATTACCTCTCAAAAGCTTCGATCCCCATGGCGATCGTCACAACACAGCCTGTCAGAAATGTAAATCTGCTTTTTGATGAATATGAGCTTTTCCGGTGGTTTGACTGGGATCATGTGATAATGATGTCTGACGGAATAGTCCGCACCCCCCATCGCATGCTGTATACGCAGGCCGCAAAGCAGCTGCAGGTTACGCCGGGGCACTGTCTCTGCTTCGCATCTTTACCGGATGAGATAAAATCGGCATATGATGCCGGGATACTCAATATCACCCTGCTTACAGACCGCCCGTTAACATCGGAAGAGGAAAAACTTCCCGGAATAATAAAGACGATCCGTGATTTTACCGATCTGAAAATGTAACCTGCCGGGATAAAGGTTATCCGTGATTTTACCGATCTGAAAATGTGATCCGGTGGGGAGATCCCGGTTTTATCACTTAAGTCTTCCGAGATCTGCTTTTTCAAGTATGACCAGGAGCAGTGTATCCGGCTCCAGGGGACGTTTGGGATCGATAAAGGAACGCATCTCACTCTGGTCCTTCACCGCTATCACATTTATCCTGTATTTGTCACGAAGGTTCAGCTCAATGAGATTCTTGCCTATCCATTCGGGCTTGGGTTTGATCTCGAGCAGACAGAGGTTGTCATCGATATTGAAGAATTCCAGGAAGGTGTCCATCATCAGCGTCTGCGCCGTACGGAAACCTGTTTCCTCCTCCGGATAGATTATCTTATCGGCTCCGATCCTGGTCAGTATCTGACCCATACGCCTGTCCGAGGCCTTTGCGACAACCATCGGCACACCCTGTTCCTTTGCTACCATGACCGACATGATGCTCGCTACAAGATCCGAACCCATGGCAATGACGACCACATCCATATTTCCGAGTCCGATGCCCTGTAGAGACTGGGCGTTGACCACATTAGCTTCAACGGCATAAGTGACCGAATCCGAGATAGATGCCACAATATCCGGATTTCTGTCAACAGCCATCACATCCGCGCCCAATTCATAAAGGCTTTCCGCAAGCTTTCTTCCAAACCGGCCAAGACCGATCACCGCAATTGATTTAGACATATTCTGACTCCCTTCCCGCAACTCAGCCTATGAAAAATTTACCTTTTGCATAGCTGACGGCATTTTTATCTTCCGATTTATAATTGAAAAGCAGCGCCATGGAAATGGGCCCGATACGCCCCAGGTACATGGCAAGGATGATGATCCATCTTCCGGCGATGTTCAGTCTCGACGTAAGCGATCTGGAAAGTCCCACCGTTGCGGTGGCGCTGAAGGTTTCATACATCGCATCAGTAAGCCCGGCTTTGCTTACGGCCATAAGCAGGATCAGAAGTACCGAGGTGACCACCACTCCCACCATAACTATAGCCGAGGCCTTGTGCATCATTTCCATGGTCACTCTTCTGCCGAAGACCACATTTTCCTTCCTTCTGCGGATAAATGACATGGCATTCAGCAGCATGACGAAGAAGGTGACCGTCTTTACCCCGCCTGCGGTACCTACCGGCGATCCGCCGATAAACATCAGGATACAGCCGAAAAAGCTGGTGTTCTCCCTGAGCGCGTCCTGGGGCACCGCTGCAAAACCGGCGGTACGGAAGGTCACGGACTGGAATATGCTGTTGGTCACCTTGTCTCCGAACCCCATTCCGCCCAGAGTATCCGGGTTGTCATATTCCAGGCAGAAAACAACGACCGCGCCAAGCAGTATCAGACTAAAAGTAAGGGTCAGCACAAGCTTTGAATGTTCACCCAGACGTTTTATTATGGTCAGGGGGGAATACCTGTGGCGGATCCCGTAACGTACGGTCCTGAACACATTCACCCATACCACATAACCCAGACCGCCCATAACGATCAGAAACATTGTAACAAAAAGTACATACGGGTCATGTTGGTAACTTATAAGGCTGTCAGGTCCGAGGATATCGATCCCGGCATTACAGAATGCCGATATGGAATTAAACAGTGAATACCATATACCCTTCGCACCATATTTCGGGATAAAGCTGAACATGTACAGCCCCGCACCGAGCAATTCCACCAGGAAGGTTCCCTTGAATACGACCAGCAGGAAATGCAGCACGCCGGAAGGCGTACTCAGATTAAATGCATCCTGAACCAGAAGGGATTGTGAAAGCGAGAATTTTTTATGCAGCATCAGGATAAGTATGGATGAAATGGCGATGACGCCCAGACCGCCTATCTGTATCAGGATCAGAATGACTATCTTGCCGAAGAGAGTCCAGTAAGCAAAGGTATCGACAACCACCAGCCCCGTCACACACACGGATGTGGTGGAAGTAAAGAAGGCCGTGGTAAAATCCGCGCTTCCTTCCCCGGCTTTGGATACGGGCAGCATAAGAAGCAGCGTTCCCACAGCTATGGCCGCAAGAAAGCTTAACGGAATGAGCCTGGAAGAATTCAGATGAAACTTCCTGTTCTTATTCGTGTTCATCGGGTTACTGTCTTTCAACTCCGTCCTCCTGATACACCCCGGCGGTCCCCGGCCTTTTCAGCTCTCTCAGGACTCTCGCCAGCGGCAATCCTACAACATTATTATAATCTCCGTCTATCTTCTCCACCAGTTCCGCTCCCAGCCCCTGGATGCCGTAGGCTCCCGCCTTATCCATAGGCTCACCGGTTGCGATATATTCCTCTATCTCCTCATCGGAGAGCGGATAAAAAGACACCCCGGTGCGTTCGGAAAAAGTGATCACCCTGCCTGCATTTATGATCCCCTTATCCATATAAACCAGCGTCACACCCGTATATACCGAATGCGTCCTTCCGGAGAGCGATCTCAGCATTTCCGCTGCCCTCCGGGCATCCCCGGGCTTTCCGAGTATCATTCCGTCAACGGACACCACCGTATCCGCCGCAACTATCACCGCTCTTCCTCCATACCCGGCTCCTGCCGTATCGAGCAAACCCTGCTCCTTCATGGCCTCATAAACGCCCATCGCTTTTCTACGCGACAGCTCCTCCACTATTCCGGCAGGTTCGGAAACCTCAGTTGTTTCATCCGTATCAGCAGTCATCACCCGGAAAATAAGCCCCGCCTGCGTCAGCAGTTCCCGGCGTCTGGGTGACCCGGATGCAAGTATTATCTCATAATTCTGTTTCATTTTCCGCTCCTTCGCGGGATCATCATGGGCTTTCTCCCCCGGTTTTTCCCGTCACTCCGATGGGCTGTCTTCCTGAGACCCTCTACCGGAAGCTCACTCCTTCACCTGGTTATACAGCACCACTACATCCCCGGCTCTCAGTACCAGTTCGCCCTTCGGAACCATTGTGCGTCCGCTGCGGCGTACCATGATGATAAAGGTCTGCCGTGATATATCCAGATCCCTGATCGCAGTGCCGTCCCACTCATGATCGTGGCCAAGCCTGATCTCCTTTATATTGATGGGTACGCCGTCCTTAAGGGCTTCAGCCCCTATCACCAGCCTGTCACCGGCCTGAAGGACCACGTCGCCCCTCGGAATGATGGTATCCTTCCCCCGCTGCACCACGGCTATGATCGTCCCCCGGGGCAGCTGCGTTTCCTTTACCTTCTTTCCGACCCAGGCGTCTTTCCCGCTGAGCTTTACATGGATAAAACGTATATCTTCCTCTGAGGAATTCTCGCCGATACGCTTCAGTCTCGAATACTGCTCCACAAATCCGGCGGAAATGATACCCGTAGGGATAGCTACCATTCCGACTCCCAGGAAAGATATCACTATGCCGAGCACCTTACCCATTGTAGTAATGGGATAAATGTCGCCGTAGCCCACCGTCAGCAGCGTCGACGCAGACCACCATATCCCGGAAAATGCATTCCTGAAAACCTCCGGCTGAACTGCATTTTCCACGCTGTACATGCAGAGACTTGACGCGATCATAAGCACCAGTATGATGAAAACGGATGACAGCAGCTGCTGCTTCTTGCTTGTGATAACCTCGGTTATGACATTTAGCGAATCATAATATGCATTGATCCTGAAGAGCCTCATGATCCTTGCCACACGGAAGAATCTGAAGACCGAAGCCCCGCTCGGGAAGAATACGGGTAGATAGAACGGAAGAAAGGACAGAACATCAACGATACCGGCGAAGGAAAAAACATATCTAACTATGGCTTTCACAGGCGTGCTGTCCGGATAGAGATATTTCGCCGTATATACCCGCAGCATATAATCCACGGCAAAAAAGAATACCGTCATGTGCTCCATTACGGTAAAAAGATCCCCGAACCTGTCTGCCAGGTAATCATAGGTATTCAGAATCATCACGACCAGATTTACTATTAATGCAATGGTAGAGATGACATCATAGGCCTGGTTCACCGGTTCATCGACCACGCCGACAGAGACCATCCGGAACACCTGGTAGCGAAATTTTTCGCCTTTGGATGCATCCTTCAGATCTTCCCTGGTGATCAAAGCGGAATCCGTCATTTCCTGCGGCTGTTCATTTTTCTTCTTACTGCGGCTCATAGCTCACCCTGCAAAATTTCGGGGACGGATCTGTCCGGAACCGTCCCCATATTTCATAAAGTATTTACGGGAACAGATTGCTGATCTGATCAGCCCTGCCTCCGCCGATAGCCTCCATATTATTCAGGATTATCACATCCTTTACCTTATGGCTGCTGATGAAGGAAAGCAGATTCCCGGTATAATAACGGTAGTCGATAACGTAAACATGTGCGTAATGATCCACAAGAAACGGAGCAAAGGCATTTCCATAGGACTCCTTGATCAGGATGCATGCGGATCCGTCCTTTACAGCGGGATTGTTGATCTCGGTATACGGATTATCCCCGCCGATAAAGCAGTTATACTTGGAAGTCCTTGCCCAGTCCGTAACATCATATATAACATTCCAGTCAAAACTCGTTCCGTCCTGATCTATAAATGTAAGATCATTCGTTCCGTTCGGTACAAAAGCTTCCACCACATCCCTGTTCTGCTCCAGGAAGGACGGCGAACCCGCCAGCGAATAAAACGATCCCAGGAATCCTTCAAATCTGTAGGTAGTGAAGAAATAGTCCGTCGTATGCGGTTCTATACCCTTCGCCCTGCACCATGCCACATAAGCATAATAAGCTCCCATAACTGTCCAGTGATGGTCCGAATTATAATATATATATTCCGCATTATGCTTAATGATATTGCTTACGGCATCAACCCCTACAGCCTTGCTGTTTGTGATCCTGCTGTTGATATAGGAAATGATATCCGGCTGGTTGTTTCCCGCCATCTCATTCTGAACATCAACGCTCAGGCATGCGCCGAAGGCGGTGGGAGCCACTATATCATACAGCTTCACTTTGTTCGGGAGCTTGGATGCTACCCTGTTCACCATGTCGGCATAATAATCGGCAGTAGAATGTCCCGCGCAGGCCACGCTGAAGATCTGCCCGTCCAGAACATATCCGCTTCCTATGGGGCTCGGCATCTCGTACTTCGTACCGTCCGGAAGCTGTTCCTCCGTAGTTGGCTGCTCCGTTACGGGAGCCTCCGTGGTATCCGTCTTCTTCTCGGTCTTCTTTTCCGTTGCCTTCTCCGTGGCTTTCTCCGTACTTTGTGCTGAAGCCTGAGTGGATGTACCGGTGGTATCCTCCGATTCCCTGCCCATATCCCTGGCTATAAAAATGATCAGCACCACGGCAACAACTGCCAGTGCGCAAAACATTCCTATCACGGCTATCCGGCCTCCGCTCATGGATCCGCGGTTATCTTTGCCGTGCTTTACCCTGAACCTGTTGTTCATTCTTCTCCCCTTGCTCTATCTGCATTCCTTTACTGCTTCCACTATGGCATCCGATGTGATACCAAAATGCGGGAAGAGCTTTCCGGCAGGAGCAGATGCTCCGAAGGTGGTCATACCCACGATCTTTCCTTCAAGTCCCACATAGCGCTCCCAGCCAAAGGTTGAAAGAGCCTCTGCGGCAACACGTACTTTAACAGCAGCCGGAAGTACCTTTTCCTTATACTCAGCAGGCTGATCCATGAAAAGATCCGCACAGGGCATGCTGACTACCCTTGCGTCGATGCCCTCCTTAAGCAGCTTCTCCCTCGCCTCCACCGCAAGCTGAACCTCTGAACCGGTGGCAATAAGGATGGCATCCGGAGTCTCCTTTTCGCTGTCCTTAAGGATATATGCACCCTTCAGCGCCTCACGTCCGTCCTCCGAAAGCTGGGGCAGATTCTGGCGTGAAAGCACCATGGCAACCGGAGCGGTTTTGGAGTTAAGGGCAAAATACCATGCGGCAGCCGTCTCAGCCGCATCGGCGGGTCTGAAGATATAGAAATTCGGCATGGCACGGAACATGGCCAGCTGCTCTATAGGCTGATGTGTCGGTCCGTCCTCTCCTACTCCGATACTGTCATGAGTAAGAACATATGTAAGAGGCAGCTGCATCAGCGCGGAAAGTCTTGCCATGGGCTTTACGTAATCACTGAATACAAAGAAGGTTGAAACAAATGATCTGAGTCCTCCGTGCAGACGGATACCGTTTCCGATAGCAGCCATAGCCAGCTCCCGGACACCGAAATGCAGATTGCTTCCCTCCGGGGTCTCTTTGGAGAAATCTCCCAGATCCTTCATATAGGTCTTGGTGGAAGGTGCAAGATCCGCAGCGCCTCCGAAGAGATTCGGGATCTTATCCTTTACGTAATTGATGAGCTTGCCTGATACATTTCTCGTAGCCTCGGGCGCATCGCATATCTTCCAGAAGGACTCGTCATCGATAAGACTCTCCGCCGAGTTCTCATCATGATATTTCTCCCAAAGCTCTGCCAGTTCGGGATATGCAGCCTTCCATGCGGCGAAGAGGCTGTTCCACTCCTCTTCAAGCTTTGCATTTTCTGCATTTACTGCCGCACAGTTATCATATACATCCTGCGGTACGGCAAAGGGCGTTTCATCCTCCCAGCCGAGATTCTTTCTGAGAGCTGCCACATTATCCACGCCGAGGGGCTCGCCGTGTGCGCTTGCCTTGCCTTCCTTTGCCGGACAGCCGGCGCCGATCTTTGTCTTGATCTCTATCATGGAAGGACGTTCTGTATCACTCTTTGCTTCCTCGATAGCCTTAAGGATCGCATCCGGATCATTTCCGTCCTCCACACGGAGAGTCTGGAAACCGAAGGCTTCGAAACGCTTCATAACGGACTCGCGGAAAGCGATATTTGTGCCGCCTTCGATTGAAATATCATTTGAATCATAAAGAACTATAAGCTTGGACAGGCCCAGGGTTCCGGCAAGCGAGAACGCCTCGTAGGAGATACCCTCCATCATACAGCCGTCGCCGCCCAGAACATAGGTGTAATGATCCACCACGGGATATTCCGGTTTATTAAACACGGACGCGAGATGCTTCTCAGCCATAGCCATACCCACTGCCATGGCCATACCTGCGCCGAGAGGTCCGGTGGTTGCTTCCACGCCTCTTGTATGACGATATTCGGGATGTCCCGGCGTAAGAGAGCCGAACTGTCTGAACTGCGACAGGTCCTCAACCGTAAGCCCGTATCCGAAAAGGTGGAGCAGTGAATAAAGCAGCATGGATCCGTGTCCGCCTGACAGAACGAATCTGTCACGGTTTTCCCACTGCGGATCGGCGGGATTGTGATGCATCACCTTTGACCAAAGCGTATAAGCCGCGGGGGCAGCACCCAGCGGAAGTCCCGGATGTCCTGAATTTGCCTTCTGTATCGCATCCGCAGAGAGAATACGGATCGCATTGATTGTTTTGGTATCGATCATCTGAGCCATAGCATTGTCCTTTCTTTGACGGCATAGCCTTTTTAAAGTCACAGGGAATATTATAGCATACCGTAAATCATGATAAAAGCCTAAATTGCATTACAAAAGGGACGGTTCCGGACAGGCTCCAGCATCATTTTCCTTAACTTAATGACATTGAAACCGGTCCGGAACCGTCCCGAACAGGAATTTCCCGGGACATCAGATAGTCGATATCTCGGGTGATATATCCTCCAGGACGTCCAGCACTATACGCACCGTGTCCAGGGATGTAAACATGGTAACCCCGTTTTCAACCGCACACTGCCTTATGGCCGTTCCGTCATGGAAATGTACCCCTGACAGTATTGCGCGTGTATTTATGATATAGCTTACATAACCGGCTCTTATCGACTTCAGAACTTCATCACTGCCGTCGGAAAGCTTGCCTCTCAACCTTGTCCGGATACCGTTCTCCTTAAGATAATGGGCGGTTCCCGCCGTAGCCTCAATGTTGAAGCCCAGCTCATAGAACCTGCGGACCAGAGGAAGAGCCTCCTCCTTATCCTCATCGGCAAGGGTCACCATAACCGTTCCGTAGCCCTTCATCTTGATCCCGGAAGCCTGCAGTGCCTTATAGAACGCCCTCTTCAGCTTCCTGTCATAACCTATGGCCTCTCCGGTAGATTTCATTTCAGGCGACAAGTATGCATCCATCCCGTGGAGCTTCTCAAAGGAGAAGGCCGGCGCCTTAACGTACCAGAATTTCTTCTCCGGCGCGACTCCGGCAGCGATGCCCTGATCCGCAAGGCTGCAGCCCAGCATAGCCTTTGTGGCGATATCCACCAGCGAATATCCGCTGGATTTGGAGAGGAAGGGAACGCTGCGTGAAGCACGGGGATTAACCTCGATGATGAAAACATTTTCCTCTTTATCTACGATGAACTGTATATTGAAGAGTCCCACTATACCGATCCCCAGTCCAAGACGCGTGGTATAGTCCAGTATCGTATCCTTCACCTTCTGTGAAATGGAGAACGGAGGATATACGCTGGTACTGTCTCCGGAATGCACGCCGGTTCTTTCCACCAGCTCCATAATGCCCGGCAGGAAGACCTCCTTCCCGTCGCAGATGGCATCCACCTCCACCTCTTTTCCCACTACATATTTATCCACAAGGACCGGCTGATCCTCATTCACTTCAACCGCAGACTGCAGATAATGGCGGAGCATTTCCTCGTTTGCCACGATCTCCATGGCACGTCCCCCCAGTACGAAGCTGGGGCGCACAAGCACGGGGTATCCTATCCTTGCCGCGACCATGACGCCGCTTTCGATATCCGTAACCGCCTCACCCTTCGGATGCGGGATATCAAGCTCTTCTATCAGCGCTTCGAAAGCATCCCTGTCCTCAGCCTTAAAAATTGCATCGCAGTCGGTACCTATGATCTTTACTCCCCTCCTTGTAAGGGGCTCCGCAAGATTTACCGCCGTCTGCCCGCCCAGGGTGGCGATAACGCCCTCCGGTTTCTCCAGCTCCACGATATTCATGATATCTTCCGGAGTAAGCGGCTCGAAATAGAGCTTATCGGCCGTGGTATAATCCGTCGACACGGTTTCGGGATTGTTGTTTACAACGATAGCCTCGTAACCCATTTCCCTGATGGTCTTTACCGCATGCACCGTGGAATAATCAAACTCCACACCCTGACCGATCCTTATGGGACCCGAGCCCAGTACCATGATCTTCTTTTTATCGGAGACTACGGATTCATTTTCCTCTTCATAGGTGGAATAGAAATACGGAACGTAGCTCTCGAACTCGCTGGCGCAGGTATCGATCATCTTATATACGGGGAAAATGCCCATCTCACGGCGCTTCTCCCAGATTTCTTCCTCGGTGCGGTCCAGCATTTCCGCTATGTAGGAATCCGAGAAGCCCATCCTCTTTGCGTCACGCATCAGTTCGGGGGTCAGCTCCTCGCCGGTATCCTTCAGGGCCTCTATCTTCTTCTCGAAATCCACGATCTTCTTGATCTTATCCAGGAAGAACATATCGATCTTTGTTATCGCATTGATACGCTGATGATCCACGCCCAGCCACATAAGCTGTGAAATGGCGTAGATACGGTCGTCCGTACCTTCCCTGATGTAGTCCAGCAGTTCCTCGCGGCTCATGTTCTTCTGGTCGAATTTTGCAAGATGCAGATGGTTCTTTCCGTCCTCCAGAGATCTGATGGCCTTAAGAAGGCTTTCCTCCAGAGTTCTGCCGACGCTCATTACCTCTCCCGTAGCCTTCATCTGGGTGGAAAGTACATTTGAGGCAAGGGTAAACTTGTCAAAGGGGAAGCGGGGCATCTTTGTAACAACATAATCCAGCGCAGGTTCAAAGCAGGCAGGTGTATTTGCCAGCTGTATCTCCTCAAGCTGCATGCCTACCGCGATCTTGGCGGACACCCGCGCAATGGGGTAGCCGCTGGCCTTTGACGCCAGGGCCGAAGAACGTGAAACCCTGGGATTCACTTCGATAACGTAGTATTTAAAGGACTCGGGATCCAGCGCAAACTGGACATTGCAGCCTCCGCATACCCTGAGGGCCCTGATAAGTCTGAGCGCACTGTCCCTGAGCATGTGATATTCTTTATTTGTGAGGGTCTGACTGGGGGCAACGACGATTGAATCTCCCGTATGGATGCCCACGGGATCCAGGTTCTCCATGTTGCAGACTACGATGGCGGTATCATTTGCGTCACGCATCACCTCGTACTCTATCTCCTTATAGCCCTTGATGCTCTTTTCCACCAAAACCTGATGTACGGGAGAAAGTGCCAGCGCATTGCGCATCATTTCACGCATTTCCTCCGGGTCACCGGCAAAGCCGCCTCCCGTTCCTCCCAGCGTAAAAGCCGGACGTAATATCACGGGATATCCTATCTCCTCCGCTGCGGAAAGGCCTTCTTCGATGCTGTAGGTTATCCTGGAAGGGACCACCGGTTCACCTATACGCTGGCAGAGCTCCTTGAACTGCTCCCTGTCTTCGGCGCAGCGTATGCTCTCCGCATCGGTTCCCAGCATCTCTATCTCGCATTCATCCAGTACTCCCTTGTCATGGAGCTGCATGGCAAGATTGAGGCCTGTCTGGCCTCCGATCCCGGGCACTATGGCATCGGGTCTCTCATAACGGCAGATCCGGGCCATATACTCCAGCGTAAGGGGTTCCATATATACCTTATCCGCCACGGATTTATCAGTCATGATGGTAGCCGGATTCGAATTAGCCAGTACCACCTCATAGCCTTCCTCCTTCAGAGCAAGGCAGGCCTGGGTTCCGGCATAGTCAAACTCAGCTGCCTGACCGATAACGATCGGGCCTGAGCCGATGACCAGAACCTTATGTATATCACTGCGCTTAGGCATGTTATCCCTCCATTTCATCCATCCCGCATATCGTCCATGCAGTTTTTACTTCTCGCTCATATTCCTGATAAAACGTTCAAAGAGATACGTACTGTCCTGCGGTCCCGGTGCGCTCTCCGGGTGGTACTGTACGGAGAACATTTTATCCCCGGGACATTTAAGACCTTCCACGGTATTATCCAGCAGATTTATATGGGAAACCGTAAGCCCCGTTCCCTCCACGGACTTTTCATCAACCGCATAGCTGTGGTTCTGGCTGGTCATTTCGATCTTTCCGGTTTCCAGATCCTTTACCGGATGATTGCCTCCGCGGTGTCCGAATTTCAGCTTGTAGGTCTTTGCGCCGTATGCGAGAGCCAGCAGCTGGTGCCCCAGGCAGATACCGAACATTGGGAATTCCCCCTTCAGGGTCCTGAGGGTTTCGATCACGCAGGTCACATCCTCCGGATCCCCGGGGCCGTTGGAAATGAAGACTCCGTCCGGATTCATGAAACGTATCTCTTCGGCCGTTGTGTCATAGGGTACTACGGTCACATTGCAGCCGAAACGGTTCAACATTCTTACTATATTGAGCTTCATGCCGCAGTCAATGGCCACCACACGGTATTTCGGATTGGCGGTTCTTGCATACCAGCGGCGTTTGCAGCTCACCCTGGCCACTGCGTCATGAGGGACAGGCGTCTGGGCTATCCTGCGGAGTCCCTCCTCCGTCGTAACATTCGGTCTGGTGATCAGTACTCTCCGGCTTCCGAGATCCCTTATACTGCGCACCAGCTTACGTGTATCCACCCCGGTAACTCCCGGTATGTGGTACTCCGCCAGCAGCTCCGCCAATGTCCTTGTATAGCGGAAATTTGAAGGCAGATCATTATAATCCCTTACTATCATCCCACCTATCATGGGCGCCCTGCTCTCAAAATCCTCATCCGTGATCCCGTAATTTCCTATCAGAGGATAGGACATTACAACTGCCTGATCCGTATAGGAAAGATCCGACACTATCTCCTGATATCCCACCATGGAAGTATTAAATACTATCTCACAGACCGCATCCCTGTCGTCGCCAAAGCCCGTGCCGAAGTAAACACTTCCGTCCTCCAGTATCAGTTTCCGGTTCATTTCACTCATAATCCCTACCGTTCCTTATCTGCATCTCACGCTTTTATGTCCGGTGATATACAACCGCAATGAAAAAGCTTCATACAGGCTGCTTTACTTACAAAAAAAGACATTTCGAGAACAAAATCCCGAAACGTCCCTGCTTCGTACTTTTCATCAGTTTATCCACTTGCAATAAATCTGTTCCAGTCATTCCGATCCGGTTTTCTTTTCATATTGTCAGTAGTATATCACTTTACAAACAAAAGTCAACAATCGAAATACTTAATTTTCTTCAGTCAAATATAGTCACATTCCATGTCTTTCCGGGCAGGAGATCACCAGGTCAATACCCTCTTACCCGGAAGCTCCGTTCATCCTCTTCCGTCGGAAGACTTTTAACATCCATGGATCTGATATCTATATACCTGTCATTTCTCAGTGAAATGAGCAGTCTGTCGATCTCAGCCTCCGTGCCCTGCAGTTCCATCATGACCGATCCGTCATCCAGATTGCTGACCCAGCCGGTAAGGTGCAGGCTGTCGGCGGCGTGGTGCGCACGCCAGCGGAAGCCCACCCCCTGGACACGGCCGTAAAATATAAAGCGTTTTCTGATCTTATCCATAGTAAATCCCCCGGAGGGCCGACCCTCTGCCATTCTCCACCGGTCCGCCACACGGTTATTTAAACGGTTATTTAAACAGTTCTGTACTGAAATACCTTTCTCCCGTATCCGGAAGTACCGTTACTACTCTCTTTCCCCGGCCCAGCAGCCTTGCCATCCTGAGGGCGACGCAGACATTGGTCCCGCTGGATATACCGCAGAGCAGTCCTTCGCGGCGGGTAAGATCCCTTGTGGTCTTTATGGCTTCCTCGTCCGTAACGATCTCTATCCTCTGAATGATCTCCTGATCCAGTATTGGCGGGATAAGTCCGTCTCCGATACCCATCTGAATGTGGGATCCGATGGATCCGCCGGAAAGGATCGCGGCATGCTCCGGCTCCGCCGCCCAGATGAGCATGTCCGGATTCCTGTCCTTCAGCACCTGTCCGATACCGGTTATGGTCCCTCCGGTACCGATGCCCGAACAGAAACCGTCGATAGGTCCGTTCACATCCATCAGTATCTCAAGTGCCGTATGATACTGGTGTGCACGGATATTGTTATAATTCGAGAACTGATCCGGCATGAAATAATCCTCATGCTCACGGCACAGCTGCTTTGCAGTCTCTATACAGCGGTCGATGCACTCGCCGATGTTGTTGTCATCATGGATCAGCATCAGCTCCGCGCCGTACTGGCGGATCAGCAGGCGCCTCTCCTCGCTCACGGAATCCGGCATGATGATTATCACACGGTAGCCCTTAACCGCGCCCACAAGGGCAAGACCTATACCCTGGTTTCCGCTGGTAGGTTCCACTATCACAGAATCCTTCGTGAGTATGCCTTCCTGCTCTGCCGCCTCGATCATCTGCAGTGCGGTCCGGGTTTTTATGGAACCTCCTATATTCAGTCCTTCCACCTTGACCAGCACCTCCGCATCGCAGATCCCGGTCAGATGATTCAGCCTCACCAGCGGTGTCCTGCCGACAGCCGCAAGTATGTTATCATATATCATCCTTATCGCTCCTTGTAAAATGTATTGCCCCCGCCTGTGCCATTAGTGTGTCATGGTTACTCCACAGGAACCGATGACGGGCGCATCCGCGCTCCGTATCATGATACTCCTTCGCTTATCGTTCCCTTCGAAAACTCCAGCGTTGTATTATTGAAATCCAGCACCCTGAGGTAAGTGATATCATCCGCCAGTCCCCTTACCAGCTCTATACCGCTGAACTCAAACTCACCACCGTCCAGACTGTAATCCGTCGGATCAAACGGTATTCCGTTATCCCTCAGCCGCAGCAGCACCTTATCGTCCTGGAAGCTCAGCATGACATCTATGCTGCTGAGTCCCTCCCCGCCGTAGGTAACCGCATTCGCCGCCATTTCCTCCGCCGCGACTGCAAGCTGGTTTGCCCGGATCGGATCCAGCTTTCCTTCACAAAAGGAAATGATATCCCTCGGGATAGCGCTTACTTCCGCCATATTCCTGCCCACCGAAACATCCAGCACATCCTCCTCGCCTGAAGGAATCCTGAGCATTCCCTGACCCTTTCCGGTCAGCTTTACAACAACGGTAGTAACGATCACGGTCAGCATCTCCGCAACGACCATGCCGGCCATGGTGGCATTTATTGCGGATGTTCCGTTCGACGACGCCAGATTAAGCGCAACAAGTACCGAAGGAATAAGAAGCACCACAAGCTCCAGTACAATGATCATATTTGAAAGCCTGGCCTTCTCCGTAGTCTGATAATATGCCGAAAAGAAACGGCAGAAGACGTAGAACGGCAGCGCGAAAATGAATATACGTATCGCCGGCTGTGCTTCCTCCAGCAGCATGGGATCGTCCCTGCCGAAGATGGCTGCCGCCTGTTTCGCAAAGATGAACAGAAGTATCATAAGCCCTACAAGTACTATATAGCTGTACTTCAGTATATTCTTTGACAGACTTCTGAGGCCGAAATAGTCCTTCTCGCCATAGACCACTCCCCCCACCTTGCTCATTACCTCTATGATGCCGCCCAGGAAGAGCTCCACGATCATGATAAGATTAAGACAGATGGTATAGATGGCCGTTCCGTCTTCACCCGCATACCTGATGATCATGATATTCATCAGCCAGTTGCGTACAACCTGGCAGGCGATCATAAGCAGCGCCGGAATACCCGTGAGCAGCGCCGTGGAAAGAGCCTTGAAGCTCAGCTTAAGATGCAGCATACGCTTCGGCGACCTGAAGTAGAAGATCACAACGATCATCGCGGCGCCGTATCCGATAAGTGTCGAAAGCACCGAACCCGCAGGTCCGATGGATGTATATTTGAGCAGTAAAAAATCGCTCAAAAGATTGATCACATTTGAAACCACCACATACATCGTAGTCAGCTTCGGATGATTATCAACCTCCATGAAATTCAGAAATACCAGCGCTATCCCCAATAGCGGTGCGCCCAGGAACATCACCCTTATTACGGAGGATACATCCCCTGTCAGCACGCCTTCTCCACCCGTCAGCATCCTTGCAATGGGATTCGAGAAAAATGCGCATATCATCATGGCCATCCCGGAAGCTGCCGCTGCAAAAAGGCAGCCTCCGAACACGCCCGAAGCCCCGTCAATATCTCTCTTGCCCATCCGGATCGCCGCAACTATGCAGCCTCCGATCCCCAGCATATAGCCGGGGATCTGGATCAGCAGAAGCACGGTGCTGCCTATCTGGACGGAAGACATAGCCTCCTTACCAAGGATATTCCCCACCAGAATGGTATCCACCACATTTCCGATCTGCATAGCCATATTGGTCATGATGGAAGGAATCAGATATTGCCACAGTTTTTTCTTTATCAGTGTCTCATTTCGTTTAAGCATACTCCGCATCTACTCCCCAAAGAATTCTTCATCAAAGAAATTAAGCTCATCAAGCACACGTATGGCGTTATTCATATAGCTGTCATCCGTGATCGGCCATTTGTATCCCATACGGTAAAGAACCATTGCCGTATGATCCACGTCACTGTCGAACATGTAGATCTTATCCTCATCCCGGGACATGTAGGTAAGCAGTCCGGAAACCGCATCGTTCTTCTCATGATCCCTGGTGTAACGTGAAATGGCTTCCGAGAATTCCTCATTTGAGGTGATCCTGATATCAAAGCCGTACTTCTTCATAGCGTAAATGACATCGCTCATGAATACCTTATGGTTATTAAATGCATGGAACATCGTAAGATCCCTGTCTGTTCCCGCAAGCTTTACCACCGCCGCAGCGGTCTCATCGATGGGTGAGAACTCTTCAAGGGCGTTCATCATTCCTATGGGGAATGCGCCTACTGCCTTAAAGCCTCTCAGACTGCGAAGGAAGCCGTTGGTGATAAAATTGATCTGGAATTCCCCGTCGGACTGCCTGCTCATAAGGTTGCCCACACGGATGACCTTGCCGTCCATTCCTTCCGCAGCTGCCTCAAGTACCGCGCGCTCAGCCAGGAACTTGGTCCTTATGTACTCGTTCGTGATCATCTGTCCGAAGTAAAGATCGGTCTCCTTTATCTTTCTTCCGTACGGGGGTCTGCCGCCGGTACCGGTACCGGAAACCGATACGGTGGAGATCTGTACCAGGCGTCTTCCCGCCTCCTTACAAAGCGCGATAAGGTTCTCAACGCCGTGATAATTGATCCTCTCAAGAATATCATCCGCAACGAAATGCTTCACGCATGCAGCGCAGTTGATCAGCGTATCGAAGGGCAGATCCTCAAGCTCAGCCACCTTATCGGCATCCGTGATATCGCCGTCGATACAGAATATCCTCGTTCCGAAGCTGTCCTGGCACAGATTGCCAAAATAATACATGAGCATGTTCATAAGCCGCTTATCCGGTGATTCATAGCTGCCCTTACGTACCAGACACCATATCTTGCAATCATAATGATCCAGCAGCTCCTTCAGCACGTGTATGCCCAGGAAGCCGGTGGCACCGGTCAGCAGTACATCTCCCACGTCGGATCTCATGAGTCCCGTCTCGTGATCTATGAACTTTCCGCCTTTCTTCTTCATCAGATATTCGGGCGAGTTCTTCTTCAGCATTTCATCAATGGCTTTGTATGAATAATCCGCGAACTCATTGTCGGACTTTTCCTCCTCGAAACCTCCGAATATCAGCTCGGAAAGCTCTCTTACCGTATGATGCTTGAAGATATCGGCATAAACCAGCTGGATATTCTCGTTCATGCACATTATCGCAACCTTGGATGCGATCAGCGAAGTCCCGCCCAGATCAAAGAAGTCGTCATCTATACCTACTCTGTCACATTTCAGCGCTTTCTTAAAGATCTCACACAGCTTCTCTTCATTTTCATTTCTCGGAGCCGCATATTCGGCCGCCATAACGGACAGATCCGGTGCCGGAAGCGCCTTCCTGTCTATCTTCATGTTACTGGTAAGCGGCATCCTGTCCAGATGAACGAAAATGTTGGGTACCATGTAATCGGTCAGCTTTTCGGCGCAGAAGGCCTTAAGCTCATCCGTACTGATCTCTGCCGCAGAGGTATAATACGCCACAAGATACATATTGTCCACTGCGATACAGCATGCGGCGTTCACTCCCGGGATGGAATGAAGAACCTCTTCTATCTCTCCCAGTTCCACACGGAGTCCGCGGAGCTTGACCTGATTATCCTTTCTGCCGTGGAACTCGATCTCTCCCGAGGGAGTGATGCATGCGAGATCGCCGGAACGGTAAGCCCTCTCGCCGCGGAAGTTTACGAAGACAGTAGCCGTCTTCTCCGGAAGTTTGACATAGCCGCGTCCCACTCCCTTTCCGGTTATCAGCAGCTCGCCGATCTCTCCGTAAGGCACCTCGTTAAGCATTTCATCCACTATATAGCATCTGACATTTGCATTCGGTACGCCTATGGTTATGACGTCCTCCGACTCGATCACCTTCATGGTACAGCTGATGGTGGTTTCCGTCGGGCCGTAACCGTTCATGATATAAACATCCGGATTAACATCCGTCATTTTTGTATAGAGTCCCTGGGTAAAGGCCTCGGCGCCCATGTCATATACCTTAACCTGCCTGAGCGCATCGCGCATTTCGGGAATGTCCAGCATTACCCCGGCAAAGGACGGCGTGGTGGATATCACATCCACACCCGTGCGTTTTACAAGCTCGGAAAGCTTTATGATATCATGGATCTCCTCTTCCGTTGCAATGACTGCCGTAAGTCCGTTGCAGAGCGCGATAAACTCTTCCATGATGGATACATCGAAGGTCATGGCCGCGAGACAGAGGGAAACGCTTCCCCTTTCCACATAGCCGTTCGTCTCGTGGTTCTTCGGATTCGGCGTCACGAAATTCGACAGATTTCCGTGTTCTATCATAACACCCTTGGGCCGTCCCGTAGAACCTGAGGTATAGATGCAATAAGCCAGTTCATGCTCACCGGGCCGCCATCCCGGATTCTCCTCCGATACTGCCGCATCGAGAAGTTCTTCCGCAGTAAAGGCCTTAACGCCCATGGCCTCCAGCATTTCCTTACGCTCCGTCCTCTGCTCTCCGGTGGTGATAAGTATCTTTGCCTCCGAATCCTCAAGTATGAATCTCACTCTTTCATCGGGATATTCCGGATCCATAAACAGAAATGCCCCGCCGGCCTTAAGTATACCCTGCCTTGCTACATATACCGTCTCACTGCGGTTCAGCATTATCGCAACTATCTGTTCCTTACCCGGGCATACACCATTTGCATTGAGGGAATGCGCCATACGGTTTGCAAGTCTGTTCAGCTCCCCGTAACTGAGTGACCGGTCCTCGCAGATAACCGCGATGTGATCGGGTCTTTCCGCCGCGTTCTTCTCCAGCTTAGCCATAACGGGCACATACTCCTGGGGATACATCGTATCATTAAAGCGTGTGTATACTTCCTTCCACTGTGCCGCAGTCAGCATCGGCTTACCGGAGCCTGCCGCGTCGGCTCTAACCTCCGAAGGCTGTACACCCTCCAGTATATCAAATATCGCACGCTCCATGTTTTTAAGGAAGGCGTCCGCGGTTTCCTTTGAATAGAGATCGCTTCTGTACTCCAGCATGCACTCATAACTGTCATCCTTCGGATGAACGGTAAGGGATAAAGGTGACTTGGCGGCATTGAGCTCAAGGGAGATATATTCCGGCTTCTCTCCGCAGAAGGTATCAAAATCAAACTCCGTGCCCTGGAAAGACGCCATGGTATCGGGAGTTATACCGAAGCTTCTGCTTATCTTTGAGAAGGGGAAGCTGTCATGGTCCATTTCTCCCATGATCTCTTCCTTAAGAGTCTTGAAATATTTTCCTGCCGGAAGACCGGTATCACAGATCACCGGCAGTGTCTTAACAAGCATGCCCACCGTATCCGTAAGACGCGAATCATTTCTGCCGTTATAAATGGTCGTGAATACGGCCTTTTCTTTTCCCACATACGCCGCCAGCAGCGCGCCGAAGCAGCCGAGGTAGAATACATTCTCGGTGATCTCGTAACGCCTGCAGTATTCCGTTACCGCAGCCTTCTTAATGGCCTCAAACCTGCATGATGCCACCGCAAGAGCAGGTTCGTCATCACTCTTTTCAGCCGGGATATCCGTACTCCCTCCGCAGCCCTCATACAGTTTCTTATAGAATTCCTCATCCTTTGCGTAGGTCTCGCTCTTTGCGGACTTCTCCAGATCCAGGGCGAGATCATAGCTGGAATAGCTCTCCGGTTCAAGCTTCTCATCGCGGAAGGCCTTATCCAGGTCGGAAATGAGTACGGCAAGAGAGCTTCCGTCCGCGATCAGGTGATGGATATCCATAAAGAGATATACTCCGTCATCAGCCCTGTGGATCGAGAAGCGGAACAGACGGTCATCAAGTATCCTGAAGGGACGCACCAGCCTGTCCTTATCTATGCCGTTTATTATCTCCGCATGGTATTCCTCGTCATCATTTCTCCTCTGCCTTATCTCGCCCTCGGAATCCATGAAGAGCCTTACCTTCAGGTAAGGATGGTTTTCTACCACCTTCTCCAGCGCAGCTCCCAGTTTCTCCGCATCCATATCCGGGGAGAATCTGTAAAGCATGGGAATATTGTAAATGGTGGTTCCCGCATTACCCATGCAGTCAACAAATACGCCCTCCTGACTCGGAGTGAGGGGATAATCGTCCTGAGCCTCGTGGGTCGCCAGCTTATCCGCTCCGGAAAGGAAGCGCTCCAGCTGTTCAACCGTGGGATTAGCCTTGATATCGGCAGATCTTACCACCACATCAAAGGCCTTACCCAGAAGTACGTTCAGCCGGATCGAGCTGATGGAGGTGAGACCCGCATCAAATATGTCGGTTGTTATTCCGAATTCTTCATGTCCTATAGCTTCCGCAACGCAGTTAAAGATCTTCTTCTGTATCTCATTTACCGGTGCGATCTTCTCGGTCACATTGCGCTTCGGTTCGGGGAGCGCGCGCCTGTTCACCTTACCGTTCTGGTTAAGGGGGATCCTGTCGATCTGCATAGTTGCTTCCGGAACCATGTATGGCGGCTTATTTGCCCTGATAAATGCGTTCAGTGCGTCGATATCGATCTTAACCGTATTGCCGTCCATGTCCTTACCGCCTACAACATAAGCGGCTATGAACTTGCCTCCGCCCGGTTTATCAAATGCAGCAACTGTGGCGGCTTTTACGCCTTCAAATTCTCTTATGATACCTTCAACCTCGGAAAGCTCGATTCTGAAGCCGCGGATCTTAACCTGTCCGTCACGTCTTCCCACGAATTCCACATTTCCGTCGGTCCTGAACCTTACGATATCACCTGTGCGGTAGACATCCTTATACTTCTTTGCGAGCTCTCCGGTATAGAACTCCGCAAAGGGATTCCCAATGAATACTTCCGCCGTTTTCTCCGGCCTGTTCAGATAACCTTCACCTACATGGGGACCGGCTATCCAGAGCTCACCCGCCGCTCCCGGAGGAAGTCTGTGTCCGTTTTCATCAACCACATAAAGCTTTACATTATCCATCGGACTTCCGATGGGTACATTTCCGAGCTTTGATCCCACGTCGTATACGGTGACGCAAATGGTACCTTCCGTAGGTCCGTAAGCGTTAATGAGCCTGAAGCTCTTCGGAGGATCGCAGGGAACCAGCGTTTCTCCACCCACCACAAGATACTGAAGGGTGTTGTTTTCCATATCCACAGCGAACTGCCGGCCGACCTGAGTCGTCATGAACATATGAGTGATGCCGTAATGCTCCATATATTCATTCATGGCCTGGATATCAAGGCGCATCTCCTCCGATACCACAACGCAGCCCGCACCCGCGGTAATGGGCGAGTACATATCCATCATATTTGCATCGAAGCCGTAGCTGGCGTAAGCGCCTACGATATGATGCGGCTCAAGGCGGAAATACCTGTGATACCACTCACAGAAGCATGCAAGATTACCTTCGTTAAGCCTTACACCCTTGGGAAGCCCCGTGGAACCCGACGTATAGAGCAGCGTGAACAGATCCCCGGGTAAGGGTTCTCCGCCCTTCTCCCTGTTCTCGGCAGTCAGAGCCGCTGTTTCTTCCGGGGACAGAACAAAGTCAGCCCATTCCCTGCGAAGCGTCTCCTCATCAAGATCACACAGCCTGAACTTTTCAGAATCAGGCATCTCATTTGCCGGACAGCGATCCGGAAGTATAAGAAATTCTCCGGTGTATTCGGTAAGCTTATCCCTCATTGCAGCTGTAGTGATTATCAGCCGGGCATCCGCATCCTTCACCATGAAATTCAGTCTTTCCGTGGGATAGGTGGAATCCAGCGGCTGGTAGGCAGCGCCGGTCTTAAGCACGCCTACGGAACCCAGTACCATGTATTCTCCCCTGGGTATAAGGATCGAAACCACATCTCCCCTGCCTATGCCCTTTTTAAGCAGCAGTGCGGCTATCTCATCGGACATCCTGTCCGTTTCGGCATAGCTGAGGTATCTGTTGCCGTATATGACCGCCTTATTATCGGGATACGCCGCAGCGGCTCTGCGGAACATGGACACAACGGTCTCGGAGGTATCATAGTCCACCTCCGTCTCATTCCATCCATCCATCTCCTTAAGCTGAAGTTCCGTAACCGGTTCTATCTCACCGAGTGTCTTCTTTGTAAGAAATTCCCTGAGTACCTTTTCATAGGAAGCAGTGAAATGTCTGATAAACGCCTCCGTATAAAGTCCCGATTTATAATGGAGACTTATACTGAGGACCTTATCGTCCTCATTTCCGTAAACGTCAGCGGGCGTAAGCTCAAATACCATATCTTCGCCGGTCCCGGGAAGGTCGAAGCCTTCCGCTGTGTAAGCTACACCGCCGATACTGCCTTCTCCCGCCTCGGTATTACCCTGATATGCAAAGAGCACATCCGCGGGAACTCCCGCCTCACGGCTCACATCGGCGAAGGAGTATATGTCATTTGCCATAGCCGTAAGCAGCTGCTCCTGCATCTCCTTAAGGAAGCTGCCTGTCTCCGTATCCTTGTCCCATTTTGCATAGACAGGAAGTGTCTTTACCATCATTGACATGGTACGGGCGGTATCCGCATCACCGCGTCCGTTATAGATCGTGGTGAAAAGCGCTTCCTTCTGACTGCCGTAAAGCCCGAGGAGGAAGGTAAATGCAGCCATGGTCAGGACATTTACGGATACACCCATGCTGTTTCCGAACTCCTCCAGCTCGGACATACGGATATCCATATCCGAACTGCAGGTAACGATCGGCGCATCGGGTGACGAGGAAAGACTGTCAACATCCGGGAGCGGACGGCTCTCCACATCCAGTCCGCCGAAAGTCTTAAGATACCATTCCTTTGCCCTGTCATATATTTTTCCGGAACGGAGGATCTCCTCTTTCTGGGCCACCTCAAAACCGGACAGCTTTTCAGGCTCCGGCATCCTGCCGCCGTAAGCCCTGTCCACATCATCCAGGAAGATACCCAGAGAGGTTCCGTCTGCTATGATGTGATGAAGATCACATAAGAGCCAAACCCTGTCCTTCTCCTTTACGATATTGATACGATAGAGTTCGCCTCCCTCAAGATTAAAGGGTCTGATAAACTCTTCGGAATATTTCATTATGTCGTCTGTCTCATCCACCGTCACCAGTGCCTGTTCTTCATCCAGCCTCTTTATACGGGGATTACCGTCGCTGTCGGTAAATATCCTGCCCTTCAGTACGGAATGGGCATCAACTGCCGTAACAAGCGCGGCTCTGAGTCTTTCAACATCTATACCCTCTTCGAAACGGAAGCGGAAGGCAATATGGTAAAGCAGTTTTTCGGGCTGGGTTATACACTCAACATAAATACCCATCTGGGTTCTGCTGAGAGGATAGTCCGAAAGCCTCGGAAGCTCCCTGATCTCTACTCTTCCGGAAAGGGCTTCGGCCATCTTTCTTGGGGTTCTTTCCTTTACGATGATCTTATAATCCAGTCCAAGGGTCTTGCAGAGGGCGGCAAAGCGCATGCCTCCTATGGAATCCCCGCCCAGGAGCACGAAATCATCATCTATGCCCGCCCTTGAAAGGTTCAGTACCTCGGCCATAGCGTTGCAGATCATTTCCTCGGTTTCATTCCTCGGTGCCGCATATTCCGCCTGGGATGATTCGATATCGGGTTCCGGCAGGGCACGCTTATTAACCTTACCGTTCTGGTTGAGCGGGATACTGTCTATCTGCATCGTAGCTTCCGGAACCATGTAAGGCGGTTTATTTGCGCGTATGAAGTCGTTAAGGGCGTTAATATCGATCCTGACGGGTTTTCCGTCCGGTCCTTCTTTACCTACCACATAAGCGGCTATGAATTTTCCTCCGCCGGGTTTGTCAAATGCAGCGACCGTGGCAGCCTTTATACCTTCAAATTCCCTGATTATACCTTCGACCTCGGTCAGTTCTATTCTGAAGCCGCGGATCTTAACCTGTCCGTCACGTCTGCCGACGAATTCAACATTTCCGTCAGCCCTGAACCTGACGATATCACCCGAACGGTATACCTTCCTGTATTTTTCTGCAGTCTCAGCCGTGCAGCCTGCCGTAAAGGGATTTTCTATAAATACCTCCGCCGTTTTTTCCGGTCTGTTCAGATAGCCCGCGCCTACGTGCGGTCCGGCTATCCACAGCTCTCCCGCCGCTCCCGGAGGCAGTCTGTGTCCGTTCTCATCAACCACATAAAGCTTAATATTATCAAGCGGTTTTCCGATAGGCACATTTGCCAGCTTATCCGTGATCTCATATGCGGTGGTGTATATCGTACACTCCGTCGGCCCGTATACATTGTAGAATTTCAGGTTCTCCGGCGGATCGCATGGAACCAGGGTCTCGCCGCCCGTGGAAAGATACCTGAGCCTGCTGTTGTTCATATCCACGGCAAATGCACGTCCCACCTGGGTAGTCATGAACATATGGCTTACGCCGTAGTGCTCCATATACTCATTCATGGACTGGATATCAAGCCGCATCTCCTCCGATACGATAAGGCAGCCTGCGCCCTTTGTAAGCGGGGTGTACATATCCATCATGTTCGCGTCAAAGCCGTAGCTGGCATACGCTCCTACCATGCTTTCTGCCGTAAGCCCGTAATACCTGTGATACCATTCGATAAAGCATACCAGATTTCCTTCCTTTAGGCGGACGCCTTTGGGAAGTCCGGTTGAGCCCGAAGTATAGAGCAGGGTAAAGAGATCCTCCGGTCCCGGCTCGCCGCCCTTTTCCCTGTTTTCAGTCATTAACGCCGCAGTCTCCTCCGGCGAAAGAACAAATCCGGCCCATTCCTTCCGAAGAGCCTCTTCATCTGTCTCTGAAAGTCTGTAGGTCTCCGCGTCAGCCATTTCATTTGCCGGACAAAGATCCGGAAGTATAAGCACATCTCCCGCGTATTCCGTCAGCTTTTCACGCTGTGCCGCAGTGGTGATGAGCAGGCGGGCATCGGCATCCTTCACCATGAAATTCAGTCTTTCCGTCGGATAGGTTGAATCCAGAGGCTGGTAGGCAGCACCTGTTTTAAGCGCCGCAAGAGAAGCGAGGACCATATATTCTCCTCTGGGTATCAGGATGGAGATCACATCTCCCCTGCCCAGTCCCCGCTTAAGCAGCAGTGCCGCTATCTCATCAGACATTCTGTCCGTTTCGGCATATGTAAGATATCTGTTACCATAGATGAGGGCCTTGTTGTCCGGATGCTCTGCCACCGACTTACGGAACATGGATACAACGGTCTCCGAGGTGTCATACTCAACATCCGTTTCATTCCATGCATCCATCTCCAGCAGCTGCCGTTCCGTAACCGCATCTATCTCTCCGAGAGTAAGCTTTGACAGGAATTCCCTGAGTATGCTCCCGTAGGATTCCGCAAGGCCGCTGATAAATGCTCCTGAATAAAGGCCTGTTTTATAGTGGATCTTCGCACTCAGTACATTCGGCGCATCCTTTCCGCCCGCATAAGCTGCCGGTGCAACCTCAAATACCAGGTCCTCCCCCGTCTCCGGAAGTTCGAAAGCCTTTCTGGTATAGGCAAAGCCGCCGATGCTTCCCTCATCCGCTTCCGTATTTCCCTGATACGCAAAGAGCACATCCGAAGCTATGCCGAGGTCACGGCTTATCTCAGCAAATGAATATATATCATCGGACATGGATGTCAGCAGCCGGTCCTGAAGCTCCTTAAGGAAACTTCTGAGGGCCGTATCCTTCTCCCATTTCGCATATACAGGCAGGGTCTTTACCATCATGGATACGGTATGCGCGGTGTCCGCATCCCCGCGGCCGTTATAAATGGTCGTGAAAAGAGCCTCCTTCCTGCAGCCGTACATGCCGAGAAGATAAGCAAACGCCGCTGTTGTGATGACATTCACGGATACCCCGGTCCGTCTTCCCAGCTCTTCCAGTTCGGCAGGAGAAATGTCCAGATCCTTTTTCATTTCGGACACCCCGGGATCCTGGTCAGCCGCAACGGTATTGATATCCGGGATGGGGCGGCTCTCGGTGTCGATACCGCCGAATACTTCGCCGTACCACGCCTTTGCCTTTTCATACATTCCACCGGAGCGGAGTATTTCCTCTCTCTGCGCAACCTCAAAACCTGACAGCTTCTCCGGTTCGGGCATATCTCCGCCGTAAGCCCTGTCAACATCCTGGAAGAAGATACCTATTGAGGTTCCGTCTGTTACGATGTGGTGGAAATCATAGAAAAGATATACACTTCCGCCGCATTCCACAACATCAATATGGTAAAGCGCCCCGCCCTCAAGATCAAAGGGGCGGATGAAGCTTTCGGTATATTTTTCAATATCATCCGTCACCGCTGTCCCGATGACCGCAGGTGCATCATCCTGCCTTCTGAACCGCGGAGCTCCGTCCGCATCCGTAAATATCTGTCCCTTCAGAGCAGGATGGTTATCTACCGCTTTCCCCAGCGCTTCCTTAAGCCTTACCGGATCTATACCCCCGTCAAAGCTGAATCTGAAGGCAATATGATACAGCAGCTCATCGGGATGCGCCATGCATTCCACATATATTCCCAGCTGTGTCTGGCTCAGCGGATAATCAGGAAGGATCGGCAGGTCCTTTATCATCTCTCTTCCCTCAAGGACCGCCGCCATCTTCCCCGGAGTCTTCTCCTGAACGATGGTCTTATAGTCAAGCCCTATGGTCTCGCACATGATGGAAAGACGCATTCCGCTTATGGAATCCCCGCCGAGACTGAAGAAATCATCGTCAAGCCCTATCCTGGGAAGCTGAAGCAGCTGCGCCATGGAATCGCAGATGAGTTTCTCGGTATCATTTGTCGGTGCCGCATATTCCGCCTGCCTTGATGCGGCATCCGGAGCCGGCAGCGCATTCCTGTCAAGCTTTCCGTTTGCATTTACGGGAAGCTTCTCAAGCCTGGTAAAATATGCGGGGATCATATAGGACGGCAGCGTCTGTCCCAAAGCGGTCTTAATGGTTTCCCCGGTTACCTCTTCAGTCCCCGACAGTACATAATATGCGCTGATCACGGTCTTTCCGTCGGAAACCGTAAAATCCTTTACACAGGCATCCTTTACCCCCGGGATCCTCTTTATTGCAGCCTCGATCTCACCAGGTTCCACACGCTGACCGTTGATCTTGATCATCCAGTCCTTTCGGTTTACATAAAGTATATCTCCCGAAGGAAGCCTCTTAACAAGATCCCCTGTATGAAGCAGCGTCGGGAAACCGTCCTCCGCCTCAAAAGGATTCTTAACAAAGGTTTCGGCGGTAAGCTCGGGAAGATTATGATATCCGGAAGACAGATTGCCGGCTGCACAGAGCTCGCCTTCATCCGCTGTATTCCCTGCCTCATCCAGTACGTATATCTTTATATCACCGACCGGCTTGCCTATAGGGGTATTCTCATACTTTTGGTCAACAGTAAACATCAGGATACCCGAAGCGGTCTCCGACATTCCATAGCCGTTTACCAGCGTAAAATCATCGAAATACAGATTTGCCACACGCTCACTTCCGGTACTGACCTGTCTCAGCGATGTACCCTTCTTTGTAAACCATGCCAAAACTTTCGGCGATATATATGTTACCGTTATTCCCTGGTCATCGATAAACCCGGCCAGTCCGTCGGGATTTCCCCTGAGCTCCTCCGGGATCAGCACAGTAACAACTCCGAAGAAAAAGCATCCGAAAGCATCCTGCATATGCACGACAAAATAAAACGGCGCATTGCTTCCGTATACATCATCATCCCTGAGGTCGGCGATGATCCTTTTTCTGTCGATGGAGCTTATCAGACTGATATGGTTATGGATAACACCCTTTGGTTTTCCGGTGGAACCTGAGGTATATATCATCAGTGCCGTATCCGAAGGATCCATTACCGGGAAATCACTTACCGGCTCGAGTTCATCAACGCCTGAAATGAAATCCCCTCGAAGCACCCTGCCCGCTCCGGAATCTTCCATGATCATGTCAATACGGTCTTTGGGATATTTATCGGAAACCGGTATATACACAACGCCGCTCAGAACGCAGGCATACATCACCGCGATAAAATCTATGGTATGCGGCAGTGCGACAAGCACTGTATCCCCTTTTGCGCATCCCTCCGCCGCAAGCTTTGCAGCCAGCCTTCTTACATAAATGTCAAATTCGCTTACGGTATATTCCCTATCCTCAGCAGGATCACGATATGCCGGCCTGCTGCCATATTGTTTTACCGCCTCAAGATACCTTTCTCTGAACAGTTCCATTTTAATCCCCCTTTGATCTGACGTACTGTCTTACCCTGCTCCCCGGCGGGAGCAATAACCGTCCGTAAAATAAGCTGCGCGGCTTTCCCCGTTTTCAAGGCAGTCACTCAGCTATTATATCATAGTTTTTTATTGATTTGTATGCCGATAGTATACTTTTTGCAAGCTGACATGAAATATGCTATTTTGGAAAAAAGAGTCTGGCAGGCATTTGACACGCACTGTGTGTCATTTCCCGGATTTATGTATCGGATAATCACATGCAACAGGACGTTTACTTAAGATCACAAGGGGTACATACGGGATGTTTACGAACAAAGCCTCGGAAACCAGGAATAATATATGCGGAGCACAGATCACCAGACTGAGGACATCCATGAACCTTTCTCAGCGCGAGCTTGCCGATCAGCTTCAGGTCGCGGGGCTTGATCTAGGGAAAAACGCCATCCAGCGTATTGAATCGGGCGAGCGTTATGTCCCGGATTTCGAACTGATCTATTTTTCAAGAGTTCTGGATGTAGAGATATCCGAACTGCTCCTGCCCGACGGCAAAGACCGCTGAAAGACAGACCGGCCCGGCATTGGTTTTGTCCACGATCCCCCCTTTAATAAGCATGACTGCTTATGGACCTTGGATAAATATCAATGTCGGGCCATAAATTTTGACACGCAGTGTGTGTCAAAACCAATAGTTATGATAGCACATTCACATAAATATAACAATCTCCTTCTTTTTGACTGTTGCTCCTCTTTCTCTGTATTTCTGAACCCAATCCGGATAAACCTTTTCTGTTTTTTGCCTGATTTTCTCCTTTTGAATACAGGTGGCGTATACCTATGAAACGCAGAAAAAACAAGGGCTTTAAGTGATTTTGTATAATACTCAAAGCCCTTGTTTTTATCTATATTCTGTTATGTTTGCCGCTTCCTCCGTGAAAGAACCCTGTCTTCTGGCACTTGCCATTCTCCCCGTAATTAAGTATAATATCTCTGTTCCGAAGGGACATAAAAAGTAACTGCTTTATTTCATATTCGGGAGTTAATGTGATGGAAAGTGAAAATAAAGAAGAACTGAAGACTGATGAAACGCCTGTTGACACACAGGCCGGAAGCGGCAAAGCACCCGAAGGAGATGACTTCTCCGATATAAATGGGGACAGTCTCGCCCCCATCGTTGCAAAGGATATCATCCTTCCCATGTCTTCCTACGGTATCGGGCCTGTATTCTGCGGTATTGCCGTATTTCTTACCGCTTTCGGTATATTCTTTCGCCAGCGCTGGATCTTCAGCTCGGGAGTCCCATCCTCAAAGATCCTCAGATATACCTACCTCGGATTGGGTATCCTGCTGATCATTGCAGGCGGGCTCATGTGGCTGGACGCAGTATTTACGGCACGGGTTGATGATTACATCAAAGCCAATAAGCTTTGCACAAAGGGCATATATGGCTGGACACGGAATCCAATCTATGCAGGTATACTTTTTATATGCACCGGAGCTCTTTTCATCTCGGGGAATGTATACATGTACGTGATCCCGATACTGCTCTGGGTACTCCTTACGATACTGCTTAAGAAAACGGAAGAGCCCGAACTCATAAGCCGCTTCAAACTCGACTATACAGACTATATGGTCTCCGTAAACCGGATACTTCCAAAACCTCCGAAAAAGAACAGACCCACTGAAAAAAACAAACCTTCAAAGAAAAAGAAGGCCTGAAAAAAGCCCGATTCCGCAAAAAAGATCCTTCATTTTACCCGGGACAACAGTTCCGTACCGTCATCCCCGGCGAAATAAAGGATCTTGGCTATTTTACAATTCATGGTTGACGCCAGAACACACGTTCGATATAATGATATATATCGATCATTGAAAAGATAAGGGGTTGCTTTCTAAATATCCTTGAATAGCGTAAAATCTTAAAGGTTATAGGCCGAAACTTAACAAAGGCCATATTTCGATATTCACTAAAAATATGTAGCCTGAATTAGATCAGGTAGAGGCATTAGGCTAGTGCCATTAAAGGACCGGAGCAGAAAAACTTCGGGAATTTACAAATATCAACCACGAGTTGGTAAATAGCCAAGGATCTTTTGTCATATGCATCAATCATCTTTCTTATACTCTTCCCTGATATCGAAGGGATTCTCCGCATCCGTATCCACATGAACCTTCACCGGTTCAAGCGCGAGTTCCCTGTCCATCAGGTCTTCTTCCTTTACGATCTCAATATCCTCTTCTCTCATATCCTTCTCACGGTTAAAGGCATCATAGATACAGGGCACGATCACCAGAGTAAGAAGCGTACCGTAGGTAAGGCCTCCCACCACTACCAGTGCCATGGGCTGGGCCATTTCGGTTCCACGCCCCATGCCGACAGCCATCGTGGACATGGATATGATCGTAGTCAGCGCGGTCATTAGCACCGGACGAAGACGTGTCTTTGAGGATTCGATGATGGCATCCTTTTTGGACATACCCTGTCTGCGAAGCTGATTTATGTAATCAACCAGCACGATACCGTTATTAACTATGATACCGGACAGCATGACGAAGCCTACCATGGAAATGATACTGATCTCATTTCCGGTCATTGCAAGGGTAAGGAAACCGCCTGTAAATGCCAGCGGGATCGTGAACATGATGATAAAGGGTGAAAGCAGGCTCTGGAACTGTGCCACCATGACCAGATAGATCAGGACAACCGCCAGAACAAGCATCAAAAGCATCTGGCTGATAGCCTCGTTGATCGCCTCATCCTCACCTGCCATTTTTATTGAATAGCCGTCAGGCACTTCGATATCCTTCAGCAGCTTCGATGCATCGTCTCCCACCAGACCTACATTATAACCATCCTTAATGGACGCGGTCACATTGATGAAACGTGTCTGGGATTCACGGTTTATGACCGCAAGCTCCTCTCTTTCCGTAAAGGTAGCTATATCGGTCAGCTTAACCTCCTTTGATTCCTTGGTCAGCTGATTTGTGTATGTAAATGTCAGCTTCTTCAGATCATCAACCGTCATCGCTGCCTGCTCTGCGGAATTAACATACACATCATAGGACTTAAGATCCGTATTAAGCTTCATGGACGAGGTGGTCTGTGCCGTCTTGCCGTAAATCACCTGGAAGACCTGGCCAACTGTCATGCCGTACTTTGCCGCCTTCTCCTTGTCTACGGATACGACCACTTCCTTCTCGGTATTGGCGAGTCCGTCCTTAATCTCATCAACGCCCTCCAGATTCTCAAGAAGGCCTGCTGTCTTACGAGCCAGATCCTGCAGCACATCAAGCTTCTGACCCTTTATCTGCACCGAAATACCCGAACCGGTCAGCATGCTCATATCCATCATCTGTGTATTGACTTTAACATCACAGTCCAGATCCTTTGCGGCATCGAGTATCATTTCCTCAATCTCATCATTGGACTCCGTTGCATCCATCTTAAGCAACACGTACATGGTTATCTTCGGACTTGTGCCGGTATCGGCGCCATTTCCGCTTCCCATATTCATACCGCCAAAGCTTGCAAGTACCGAACCGCTTCCCGTCATGGCGCCTATGGTATCGATCATCGGCTTATTCGACAGATTCTCCATCAGCGTATCCGAATAACCTGTCATCTCTTCAAATGACCTGACCTCGTCTTTCGGTGCGGAAAGGGTAACCGTAACCTGGGTAGAGGTCATCTCCGGGAAGAAGGCCGTTCCGTTTCTCATGGCCATAAAAGCACTGAAACCCATCAGAAAAACGGCGATCAGGAACACCAGAGCCTTAAAACGAAGAACCCCTCTAAGCTTCTTTCCGTACCAATCCAGGAACCTGTCATAAAGTCCCCGGCGCACCTCTCTACGCTTCCTCAGCATACCTCCTGCCATGGCGGGCACCAGTGTAAGCGCCACTGCCAGACTGGCAGCAAGGGTATACAAAATGGTCAGCGCCATATCAACAAAGAGCTGCCGTGTTATACCTTCCGTAAAGATGATCGGGGCAAACACGCACACCGTGGTCAGAGTGGACGAGGTGATGGCACCTGCCACCTGGCTGGCTCCGTTAACGCAGGCTTTCTTAAGTGACATTCCCTCATTCTGCAGACGGTAGATATTCTCTATAACTACTATGGAGTTATCCACCAGCATACCGATACCAAGAGCAAGTCCCGACATGGAAATGATGTTCAGTGAAATATTCGAGAAATACATAAGTACTATGGCGAATACCACCGAAAGCGGGATCGCGCAGGCTATGATAACCGTAGGACGGAAGTCCCGCAGGAAAATGATCAGAACGATAATGGCCAGTACCGCACCGATAAGCATATTCTGGAGTATGGACTTGACGATCAGATCGATATATACGCCCTGATCCATAAGCGTTGAGAAATGAACTGCTTCATCCTCTGTCTTCTCAATGGTTTCAAACCTGGCGAGGATATCATTCGTCACGTCGCCCGTAGCGTAACCGGTCTGCTTTTCAAAGGTCAGCAGCACACCCGGTTTTCCGTCTATCTTCGCATAGGTGGAATCCGCGTTGCTGGTAACCTCCACGTCCGCGATATCCGTAAGGAATACCTTTCCGATGCTGTTCATACCGAGATCGATGAGCACCAGATTCTCAAGAGACTCAACATCACCGATGGCATCCCCGATCTTTATGAGCCAGTTTTCGTCTTTCTCCTTGATATATCCGGCAGGCATCTCCAGATTCTGGGCAACGAGCAGCTGGCGTACCACATCTGCGGAAAGCACTGAATTAAGATCCGCCTGTTCAAGGGCTTTGGCCTTTGTTTCCTCTATGGTCTTCTGTGCTGTTTCAAGCGCAGCCGCACCGGTGATCATCTGCGCGGAAGCCTCACTGATCTGCAGTGTTCCCAGAATCTCATTTTTATTCAGCGCAGTCATGGCATCATCGAGCGTAACCTTACCCGCTTCGATCTGCTGCTGTGCGTTCTGTATGGTTATTATGCCCATATCCACCTGGGCCTTCAGTTCCTCCAGCTTTTTAATCGCGGAGGGCAGATCATTTATATCCGAGAAGTCAAGATTCCCTATGCCTGCCGCAAGTCCGGCAACGGAATCACCGTTTGCAGCCAGCTCCTGCTCCTCATCCTCATTGCAGAAAGTCGCCTTCAGCTCCTCACCGAACTGTAATACCTGTGCCTTAAGCTCTTCATACCGGCTTTTATATTCTTCAAGTTTGGGGCAGGCTTCCGATATCTGGAACTCCAGTTCCTGAAGCTTTAGCTCAAGCTCCTTGCGTGTCAGTCCCAATGCCTCAAATATCTCATCCTCGGATTTTACCCTGAACTGGGCGAACTGATCATAAAGTCTGCGAAGCTCCTCGATCCCGGCTTTGACTGTGTTCATGCCGTCGATCAGCCATGAAGCATTTTCCGCAAATTCAGTCATTTTGGAAACGGCTCCTCCAAGTATCTGACTGATCATGGAGAGCTGGGAAAGCTGTGTGCCGAGCTGGGCGGCCGTGGTATAGAGCTGGATTTTCTTAGTGTTGAGCATGGTCTCGCCTTCACTTATCTGGTTTGCCAGCTCATCCTTACCGTTTTCAAGCTGCTCCTTACCGCTTTCCAGTTCTGCCTTGGATTTTTCTATCTCGGCAGTTGCATCCTTGAACCTGTCCTCGATCTCGTCAGTCACCTTTTTATTCAGGGCGTCTATCTTGTCCTGATTAAGAGATACCTGGATAGTCTCCGTGATACCACCGGATGCTGTAACGGAGGCAACGCCCTCGATACTCTCAAGCTGAGGTATTATGTTGTTATCAACATAGGTCGATACAAGCGTGGAATCCATATCATCCACACCTACTGCCGCAACCATGATAGGGAGCATGTCGGGATTGATCTGCATCAGAATAGGGCTTCCGACGCTGTCCGGGAAGCCGCTCTTTATCTGGTCCATCTTCTGTTGGATCTCTATCATGGTGGAATCCATATTCGCAGTCTGCTCATACTCCAGGATCACAGTTGAAAAACTGTTCCTTGACATTGACTGCATGGATTTCAGATTTGAGGTAGTTGCCAGGGATGCTTCCAGCTTTGATGTAACATCCGCCTCCACTTCCTCCGGGGATGCTCCAGGATCGGTAGTGATCACAATAACATAAGGGAATGTCATGTCCGGAAGAAGATCCGCCGTCATTTTTCCATACGCTACAATTCCGAGCACCAGGATCAGAACCACGCCCACAAGCACGGTATATGGTCTTTTTACACTGAATTTAGATAACATATTAAGCTCTCCGTAATACCGCTTCCCATTGACTGCCGCAAGATCACATTTACGGATCACAGTCATTATCGGGCAGGGTACCGAAGGGGCACCCTTATCGCGTAAATGCAGAAGGATGTAAGATTATAACACTTACATCCTTCTCTGAATACACTGAGTATTGTACGCTATGCTACTTAAATCGTCAAATAAACTATACTTTATATACCGGGGCGGCTGAAGCTGAGGCAGTTTCTACTGACTGTCAAAATACTTCTTCCCCCTGTCGGGATAGAAAAAGGTACGGAGATATCCGTCCTTTGAAACCACAACAAAGGCATTATCCCTTTCGCGGTAATAGACGTCATCCCCGTCCTCCTTCTCGATCTTGTAAAGACTGGACGGATCGCTTATCACATCATTCGCCGCCGATACATAAGCTTCTGCCGTATCAAAGCCCATATCCTTTCCGTGTTTTTCATAATGCTGGTCACGGAGCTTCTTTGACCGGAATTTATATTTCTTTACCTTCGGTTCTTCGGTCTTTTCCGACGTTATCTCTTCGGTCTTTTCCGATGTTATCTCTTCGGTCTTTTCCGATGTTATTTCTTCGGTCTTTTCCGATGACAGGGCTTCCGTTCCACATTCCGTAGTCCCGGCGCTCTGTTCGGTTGTTACGACAGTAAGCCCTCCGTCTCCGCCTGAGCCGCTCCCCGTACCTTCATCCTTACCCCGGAACTGTAGGATAAGCAGCACTGTCGCAAGAATGAGGCCGACAGCCAAAAGAATGATAAGTCCTTTATTCTTTAATCCTTTATTAGCGTTAGACTCCCTGTTATCTCCCATTTAACTCCTACCTCAGATACGGGGCATCTTCCTGCTGATCCTTAAAGCCGTTCTGCATTCCGAAATTACCCTGCTGATATGCCTGCTGTTCCTGATAGCCTTCCTGTTGATACGCCTGTCCGTTCTGATAACCGCCCTGCTGGTACGCCTGTCCGTTCTGTTTTGGATTCATTCAGGCCTCCTTCCGGATTTCATCGTATTATCGCTTCATTCACCATTATCCTTGCTCTGCCGTACATAAACTCGATCTGTTCCTTCGGGGCATTCGAAACGCCGCCGGATGCGGAACGTATCTCTATATTGACATCCGAATTCGTAAGACTGGCTTTTGTATCCTTTGAAGTACCTCCGAAGCAGTATATCTCATTTCCCGAGCCGTTGAACCTGAGGGTTGCGCTGCCCACTCTGACATCGGTACGGCCGTTTAAGGCTCCTATTCCGGCGGCAAGGTCGGCATTTACGTTGAGAGACATTCCCGACTCGCTGGCGTCTATCACGGCATTTTCGCCCTTGATAGTTCCGAGAGCACTTACACGTTTGCCGGCTATGGAGCATTTCACATGACTGCTCCAGACTTCAAGACTGCTGTTGTTCTGTAGGCTTCCGATGCATACTCCCTGCATGGATGCTACATCCACCTGCATGTCGCTGTCATGCATCACGAGATTGCTTTCCCCGTCTATGGCGCCTATACCTACACACTCATCGCCGTTTATGTATATATCATATTTACCCCGGTTGATCTGCAGCGATCCGCCGAGGCCGGCTCCGATACCTACCACCTTATTCCCGTTAAGGTCCATACGTATCTCACCGTCCTGATAGAATTCTATCTCGCCATGGGCACAGTCGGGTCTGTTGCCGATACCGAAACCTCCCTCATCATCTATTCGTATGCTGAGACTGCCGTCGCCTTCCATAGAGAGCTTCGATGATTCCGGAACCTGGATACCGCCGTCTACCATGCGGTTTGCCCCCACAAGCCTGAGCACAAGCCTGCTGTTTTCAGCCATATTGATGCATGGACGTTTTTTGAAATTTGACAGAGTAACATTTTCAAGTGTAACCCGCCCGTCATAGCCCTCAAGTATTTCTATATAGAGACGATGCACTTCACCCGGAGTTCCGACTATCGTGATATCCTGAAAGGCGGCATTCTTATCTCCGATAACAATGCTTGTCTTATGCTCTCTTAAGAGCTGGCTTACGGATATACGGTTGATACGGCCGGCAATGTATTCCTCATCCCCGCTGCCTTCAACCATTTCCCGGCGGTACCGTACTATCTCATTTTTGAGATTCTGGTCCAGCTCAGTGAGTATCTCGGCAGCAGGACGGGCAGTATAATATCCCTGAATAAGATCCGCTCCCAAAAGTATCACGGTCCTCAGCTCCTCCGAGGTCTCAACGCCCTCGGCAAGGGCAAGGATATCATTTCCGTGACAGAATTCCACGATATCACGGAAGAAATGCTGCTTCTGGTTGCTGTTCTGGATATCAGAAAGCAGTGCACGGTCTATCTTTACCACATTCGGCATATAACGGAGAAGATTGCTGACATTGGAATAACCGGTGCCGTAATCGTCTACCGCAAGTCCCGCTCCCATGGCCTTGTAGAAGTTCTTCAGTCTGTCCAGCTCGGAGTCCGAAAGCTCGGCCTGCTCCGTAAGCTCGATCACCACCGTCCCGGGATGCCTCTTTATCATCTGGGAGATCTTTACCTGATCTTCCCCCGAAACCACGGTGCCCGGAATACTGTTGATGAAAACCTTTTTCCCGCGGAAGATATCCTCCTTTTCCTCAACGATGTTCAGAACATTCAGCATAGTATCCCGTTCCACATCAACAAGGCGGTTCATCATATCCGCAAATTTCAGTATAGTAAGCGGAGATACCCATCTCTCCGTCCTGGATCTCATCAGGGCCTCGTATGAGAATATGCTTCCGTCAACTGCGGAGACAATAGGCTGGAAATGATAGGTAAAGAGATTCCCATCCAGGATCTGTTCCACGGTTTCCATATCCAGCTTTTCTTCCGGAGTAAGCTCGGTCTGTTCGCCGTTCTGTGACTGTCCGCTGTTATACTTCTGTGCCGGCATATTGGCCATTTTCATTTTAATGGCCCGAAGCATTATACTTCTGCGAAGGGTTTCAAGTCCCCTCGCGAGGGATGTGACCCAAAGCCTGTATACCTCGTCATAGCTGCGGGGTTCTTCTCCGTAGCTTACTACCGCATAACCGAGTGATACATCCTCATAAAACAGGGGTGTGAAGATAAAGCCCTGCGGATTATCCTTTCCTACATTCGGGAGTATCTCATTTCCCGGGAACACCTCAGTCATTCCCAGTCGTCCCGCCGCCGGATTGTCTGACGAAAAACTGATGGCGTGAACAAGCATATCCGAATAACCTTCGGTGGGAAGTCCCCGGCTCAGAAGCTCCTCCTGGGACTGCCACTGGGAATTCAGGCAGAGATCAAAACGCTGTATATCATAAACATGGTACAGATTCTCATATACATTCTGGAGAAATTCATCCATTCCGTTACTTCTGAACAGATCCTCCTCCATAGTATTATGTATGGAATAATATCCATCCTCCGAAGTCTTCGTAGTCCACGTAAGTCTCCTGCGCGACTGTTCCGGGATATGTGTACCGGGGCAGCCGCAGCTCTCGCCTATAAAAAGCTTTACCTTGGGCGTGGGAGATTCTATCTCCTGCCCGTTCATGAGGCGCAGTATATTCTGCACCGCCGAAACTCCGTAATCTTCGGCAGGAACATAGCATGATGTAAGGGATTTCGGGCTGTTTGCCCCCTCCGAAGAAGTACCGTAGCCCACAAGAGCTATATCCTCGGGGATCCTTACTCCTGCCTTTTCAAGCACCTCGGCAACGCCTATGGCCATGGGATCATTTGCGGATACAATGGCTTCCGGAAGATTATTTCTGTCACGAAGCAGCTGCTCCGCGCATACATTTCCGCTGGTATACCAGAAATCCCCATAAAAAATCCTGTCCTCCGATATCGGAAGATCATGGGCTGCCATGGCATCACGATATGCCTCCAGCCGGCGGATGGAATGTCTGTGTTTTTTCTTTCCCGTCAGGAAGGCTATATCCGTCATTTTATGAACTTCTATAAGATGTGACACAAGTGTAAATACAGCCTCGTAACCGTCCGACCATACCTTCGGCAGGCGCTCACTATTTGTATCCACACACAGCACCGGACCCGCATATTCCTTCTCAAGTTTCTCCTCGATCCTCTCCTCAACCCCGGGTGTCTGGATCGTATCGGATAAAACGATCACGGCATCAAACTGAGCCGGATCAAACAGCCGGAATATATTTGAATCTCCGATCTCACGCTCACGGGTGTTCTGATATTTAATGTACATTGAAAAGCAATATACACTATAATCATTGCGGAAGGCTTCTTTCATAACGCCGCGTATGAATTCCTGCTGATATATCTCATCAGCCTGCCCCAGCAATAGAGCGATTTTCCCCTTAACCATGCGATACCCCTCTTTGTTAACATCCTCACCGTAATACATACCACTTAACGGTCCACGTTTCATCATAGCATATATGAACGTTTCGGAAAAGAATTATTTCTCGTAAAACTAATCTTCAAAAGGGAAATGATAATCAAGCCCGAGTCTGTCCCTTATGGCGATGATATCCTTCTGTACGCCTTCACCCACGGGAACGCCCTTATCCTTACGGAAGAGCCACATGTCATGTTCCTTCTCTCCCGCGGTATAGATCCTGTCCTGTCCCGGTGCTTTCCTGGATGCCCTGAGCCCGCGGCATATATCTCCCGCGATTTTTTTAAAGGTCTCACGCCCCATGAAGGCTTCGGGATCGATAACGAAGAAGAAATGACCCAGCCCGTACATCTGAGGCTTTCCTTCGGGGCTCACACCCGAAAGCGCCTTCATGAATCTGCCTCCCGAAAGTGCCGCCGAAAGGATCTCTATAACCGTAGCGTAGCCATACCCCTTATATCCCGCAAGCTCTTCCCCAATACCGCCAAGCGGTGTAAGGGCAGCAGTCCCGTCCACAAGGCGTTTCAGGATCTCCGCACTATCGGTAAGGGGTTCTCCTTTATCGGAAATGACCATTCCCGCGGGCGTATCCCTTCCCTCCCTGGCATAATACTCGATCCTGCCGCGCTGTACGATGGATGTGGCACAGTCCAGACAGAAGGGGAATTCCTCATCCGTCGGAAGGGAAATAGTCAGCGGATTCGTGCCCAGCATATTTTCAACACCAAAGGTAGGCGCTATCGAAGGTCTGGCATTTGTTCCGGTCATGGCGACCATTCCGGCCTTCGCAGCCATATCCGTCCAATAGCCTGCTATGCCGTAATGAGTGGAATTCCTTATTGCTCCGCCGGCCATGCCGTATTCCCCCGCCTTTTGGATCAGTCTTTCCATCATGCGGAAGCTCGCTACCATGCCCATACCGTCATGGGCATCCATCACTATCGTGGTGGGGGTCTCCTTTATGATCTCGATATCTGTTACCGGAATCAGGGTACCTTTTTCGATCCGGTCAATGTATATAGACTTGAAACGGTTACAGCCATGACTTTCTATCCCACGCCTGTCCGCCTCCAGCAGAACATCCGCGCAGATCTTTGCATCGCCGCGGGGTACTCCGCAGCCCGCAAAAGCATCGATCATAAAACTCTCCATCATTTCCCAGCTGACGAAGGGTCTTGTCTCAGTAAACTCCTTACCCATTTATATCTCCTCCTGTTTTCACCCTGAACTCAGAGTATATATTTAAAAAGCCATATTATCAGCATATGTGCCGGATAAAAAATATAGAAAAACCATTTGTGAAAAACCGCCCTGCTTCCTGCCTCCCCTTTATACCGGAAGAGTACCGGAAGAAAAAGGAAGAGTCCAAGCTGCCAAAGTTCGCCGTACCAGTGGTAATCGTGAGATATACAGTAGGCGGTATCCACCATCACAACAGCCGCAGAAATAGCCGAAAAGCATATCACCTGCCACTTCCTGTTTCCCCTGTAAATGTAGAAGGAAAGCACGTAAAGCGGACCGAATATCCCCCAGTCTCCGATAAATGTAGCACCGATCAGCGCACCGATGTACAGCCAGCGTATATTGCTGTCCGGAGTACGGTCATATACACAGAGAACCAGAAATGACAGGAACAGCGTATATATCATGTTCATATCAAGATGCCACAGATCGCCGTAATGCATCAGCGCATAAGGCACCTGTGAAATGACCGCAAAAACCAGCAGCCTTATCCCGTATTTTTTACGTGATGAAGTATGTTCAAAGCCCTCTGCCAAAAAGAAACACATGATCGGTGCCGTCAGGCGACCGATGATCCTGCAGACACAGCCCGGAACTGTATTGACCGAAAGGAAGATCATACCTATATGATCGATGACCATGGCCAGCGCTGCAATATATTTGATAACAGTCCGCTTCCATATCATGTTACTTTTCCTCCGCCGCAAGCCAGCGGATACCCTCGCAGATCGCAGCCGCACATTCATCCGCAGACTGTTTATCATACAGATACTCATCTGCCCCTGACTTGAATACATCGAGGACCGCATCACTCTCCATAATAGGTATCATAATGTGAAGTTCCTGCTGATGCTCGTTCATTTCCTGCGCCGCCTTATACTCATTAGTTTCCATAAGGCCCTGCCCGGAAAGCGCTTTAACGGCAGCATCGCTTACCGGCACTCCCTTTTCCGTCTTCTGAAGGACAGCCATATCCGGATCATTCAAAAGATAATTCAGAAGCGTCGCCGCTTCCGCAGGATGCAGGGTGTCCGCGCTGATCGCCCACATGGTGGCGGGCTTTACGTACCAGCCGGAATCGGCCGCTCCTTCCGCTCTGGGCCAACGCCCCCGGCTCACCTTTGCCCCGGTCTCCATCATTCCGTCGCAGTATATCTTTGTGTCGCTGATCCAGCACATTACTCCGACTATATCCCCGGCCATGTATTTGGATCTGTCAAAATCATTTACGGGACAGAACACATGCTCATCGAACAGCTTTTTATAATATACAAGTACGTCCTTCATCCCTGCCTCGTCTATGGCAAGAGAGCCATCCTCATTGAAGAACTTTTTCCCGCTGGTCTGCTCGTAGTAGGCGATCATGATAAGGAACAGCTGCTTCTTGGTTATACCCAGGGCGTATTTCCCGTCAGCCTTCGCCTTCTTTCCCAGCTCGAGAAGATCATCCCAGTCGGAAGGTACATCACAGCCGTATTTATCCAGAAGATCCTGATTATAGTAAAATGTATGGGTATTCATCGCTATGGGAAGCGCATTCAGAGCACCGCCTATCTCACCGTATCCCAGCTCTTCATCCGTGAAATTATCAAGATCTATGTAATCCGACAGCTTCCTGAGATCATAGAAGCCCTTTCCGTCCGGCGAATACTCCTTCAGCCATGCGAAATTGATCTGCATGACATCCGCCTCGCTGTGTGACTCCATCCAAACCTTGTTGCGCTTCTCGTAACCGTTCCAGACGCCGTAACGGTAATTCACCTTCAGCTCCGGATGTTTTTCCTGGAAAAGATCCACACCCTCCATGGTATACAAATGGCGGCCGTCATTTCCCCACCAGGACATGGTTATTTCTATCTCACCCTCTCTGGTGGTCATCATTTCATCCGTTTTTGAGCGTCTGCTGAGCAGAAATACCGCGATCAGGCTTGCCACCGTGAAGAACAGGACAAGAAGGATCATCAGCATATTTTTTCCCTTAAACATGCATTCCCTCCTTCCCCTCTTCATAGATGGTATATCGAGATTTTCCAGCTCTCTTGGAAATGTACAGCGCATAGTCAGCCTTTTTGTAGATCGACTGGAAGTCCTCCCTTTCGCCGTCTTTAACCTCATTCTTTACAGCAGTTTCTTCCGAAGTAACATAGATGCCGGCACTGAGCGAAAGTTCACATTTTTCATGTTCATTCCGGAACTCCGAGGCATAGTCGGCCATAACCGCATCCATCTGTTCGGACACGGTCTGCATAACTATATTTCTCGCACGGATAACAGCCTCTTTTGCACTCCCTTCCCCTTCAAGAGAGACAGCACACTCGGAATATACCGCAAATTCATCACCGCCGATACGTCCTATAAGCGTATCCTGATCATAGCTTCTTCTCAAAAGTTCACCCACGCGGATAATAACCTGATCTCCGTAGGCATGTCCCAGGCGGTCATTTATAAGCTTGAAGTTATCCATATCCATGATTACAAATACTGAAATGTCGCCCTTCTTCTTTTCCGACAGTCTGCTCTCGACCTCCTCCTGGAAGGCTGTCTTGTTCAACACTCCGGACAGACGGTCCATTTCCGCCTTTTCATGCAGTGAAGTAACCATGCTGTCCATAGGACGCGAAAGATTCCTGATCAGCAATACTCCCACCAGCACGAAGATTATCGCCATTGCTATGGATACCCTGAAGATGAACGCCCGGAGATCATGGTTTTCACGAAGGATACTGTCCAGCGGAACCGAACAGATAACCCTCCAGCCGTTTTCACATTCATTTGAATTCAGAATGAGCTCATCGGTAACGGCGCTGCTGCTCAGTCTGCGTTTTTTCCCGGATCCGGATCTTTCCCCGCGAAACACCGAAAGGATATTCTCGGGGAGAGTCTTTCCAATCTCTCCGGTATCGGAGGAATACAGGACAACGTCCTCATCATTTACAAGACGGATGGTCATCTCGTGGAGCTGTTCCGGATGAACAAATACCGAAGAAAGCTCACGTGTGTAGGTGGAGGAAACCAGTATCGCGTTGGGGTTCAGCCGCTTTATGTAATATATGCAGTCCGTTTTCCCTCCGATGCCAAAGCACCAGCCATCGTCCGTTTTGGGATTCACCGCATAGGCGGAAAAGGCCTCATATTCCCCGCCCTCGGGAAAGAGGTCCATGGTTCCGTGGGATATCCACCCCACTGTATGATCATTGCTGTAAATGATGCCGAAATCGGAATAGTTCTCCATCAGACCGATGTCAACGATACGGTTCAGAATACTCTCTTCGTTCTTCACCCTGTCATAAGCCTCTACGGATTCATCCGTTGCATCATAAAGATAATAAGTTTCATCAGAAAAGAGGAGAGTCGGAATGGTCACCATCCTCTCCAGATAAGAATTGATATTTAATTCGATCTGCCGGCTGTTGGCAGCAATAAGATTCGAAGCATTCTGCTGCATGGCCCGACCCGAGCGATCCAGGATCACATAATCCAGGAAAAACGTGATGACCATGATGATCGCCGCAAATGCCACCAAAAGCTCAATCTGATACCTTTTAAACTGCCTGCCCGAGCCATCCTGTCTCTTTATACCCATAGAACCCCGGTACACCTTTCTCCGGGTGAAATAGATTCCCCACCCTTTATATATCTTACACCACCATGCATCTGCATGCAATCAAAAAAAGCCCACTTCGAACGATAAAATCGCTATTGAAAAAGAGACGTTCCCGGTCCTGCCCTGAAACGTCCCCTA
>Ga0247608_10000764_pt1 | contig 49353 bp, 43 predicted proteins | sample 176DNAGHGlowgp2_FD_193490 | JGI IMG/M metagenome (GOLD analysis project Ga0247608, IMG submission 193490) | Sheep rumen microbial communities from Palmerston North, Manawatu-Wanganui, New Zealand - 1766 DNA GHGlow gp2 | ecosystem: Host-associated > Mammals > Digestive system > Stomach > Rumen ...
TCTGGTTGTCGTCGGTTCGATCCCGACTAGGCACCCTTTTTTATTTAACGCGCCTGTAGCTCATCTGGATAGAGCAACGGACTTCGAATCCGTAGGTAGGAGGTTCGAATCCTCTCAGACGCAGAAATTATCTTTCAATTTTGATATAATTAATCGAAATCTCGTTATTTACCTGTCTTCCTGGCAGTTCTTCAAAATCCTCTTCAGTAATATCATCCCTATAAATCAGCTGATTATATGTCGACGGATAATACTTATAAGCTTTTATACAAAGAACTATAGATTGTACTTCTTTATCAACAGAAATACTTCCATTTAAATATTTTGAAGTCGATAAGGTATATTCTTTATCTTCATCATCAGTATAATAAACCCTCACCTGTGTTAATCCTTCTTTCTTTAAGGCAGAAACATCAGTATCAAAGCTTTTTACATATCCATTAACTTCAAAGGTAAGATATATTTCATTATACGAAGAATTATTATCATCTGCCGAGCTGGTACGAATTTTCATGACTTTTCCTTCCATCAGCTCTTTAATTGATCCTTTTTTATATTTTTCTATCATTTGACCATACAAGCCGTAACCTTTACCTTTTAAGGTTACCAGCATACCGTTAATATTTTCCTCTTCCGTATAATAATAATCTTCTTCAATTTTTACATTCTTACAGGAAGAAAGCATTATTAATGATAAAATTGTGAAAAATATAAAACCTTTATGATTAACTTTCATATAATTCCCTTGTTACTGCTGATAAAAAATTACAGCTTCATTATTTTTCGTCGTTATCCAGAAGTATTCAGACTTTATTGCTTTTTGTTCTTTTGTTTCAAGATTAGCAGTCGATTTTTTATTTCTTACCGCGTAGAAATATTTTGATTCTGAAAGAGTGACTATATCTTCTTCATTAGCATCCATGTTACCAAAGTACTTTTCATATTTTTTGTCAAATTCTTCCGAACTCCAGTGCCAGTCAGTAAATGATTTATTAATCATAGGAATTATCACAGATTTCATTGTTTCATAATCATCAAAGAAATAGATATTATCAATTATTTCATATTCCTTATAATCAGGATAAATCCAGCATGAAGAAAGAAGCATAAGAGAAGAAAAAAGAATAAGTGAGAAAATGTTTTTTTTGTACATCTTTATAAATTATAAGAAATATTCTATAATATGACAATGGCTATTGTAGAACTTAAGAATGTAAGCAAAATATATCAGATGGATAAAGTCTCTGTAAAAGCAGTAGATGACATTTCATTTTCTATCAATCAGGGAAGTTTTTGTGCAATTTCAGGTCCTTCCGGTTCAGGTAAATCCACCCTGTTAAACATTATAGGATTAACAGACCTGCCATCTTCAGGTTCAGTCATTATCAATGATATTGATATTTATAAAGACATTAATTTAAGCAAAACTCATAGAATTCCACTTTCAATAGATTCAAAACTTACAGACTACAGACGCAACCTTCTTGGTTTTGTATTTCAGACCTTTAATCTTATTCCTGTTCTTAATGTTTATGAAAACATTGTAATTCCTTTACATCTTGGTAATTCCCCTGCCATGCAGACAATGGACAAAAAAGAACAGACAGAATGGGTTGATTATCTTATTGAAACCGTTGGACTTACAAACTGGAAAAAACATAAGCCTAGTGAGCTCAGCGGCGGCCAGAGACAGCGCGTTGCCATAGCCCGCGCCCTTGTTACAAAATGTCCAATCATTCTTGCTGATGAACCTACTGCCAATCTTGACTCAATAAACGGAGATCAGATTCTCGAACTGATGCAGAAATTAAATCACGAACTTAAAACAACCTTTATCTTCTCAACTCACGATCAGAAAATTGTTAATATGGCAACTCAGGTTATTAAAATAAGAGACGGTAAAGTTGTAGAAGAATAATACTCTTCTGCTAATAATCTAAAGAAAGAGCTATTGAAGAACTTGCAAGGAAGGCTGGTATTTCATATTTTGAACCATAGCCTACTCCAATCTTATTAGACCATTCTGCATAAGGCAATATTCCGGATACAATAAAATTCAAGGCAGTAAATCCATGCTTTTCAGTTATGCTGTAATGGCTTATAAGACCAAGCTTCATATTTTTGTTTTTTCCAAGTCTTTTTAAGCCACCTTCGAAGGCAATACGATTACTATGCACATATTCTGCTTCCGGGCTATATTCATACTGATATTCAATATTAAAACCAATATTAGGATCAAAAGCATCAAAAAGTCTGTATAAACCTGCTGTGGCAACAATATAATCATAACCTGCTGAACTATTTAAGTTATGAATGTCTTTTACACGGACAATTCCCTGGCCATAAACATCAAAACCAAGAATTGTACGTTTTACTTCCAGACCTGCAAGATTTGTTCTTACAGGAACAGTATTCTTTGCAGGACGCTTTACATAAAGATTAAAGTTGGTATTTAAGAGAGAAAATTCAATTGAAGCATAGTAATTAAAATTGCTTGGTCTTACAGAAGCTCCCGGATATCCCGTAGCAGCAAGGGTCAATGTACCCCAGGCCCATGGATAACGTATATCAAGAGCAAGAGGGGCACCATCTTCTCCAAAGATATCTGCATGTTTTGGTCCGGTACTGTAAAGACAGCTTGTATGTACTTCGCAGCCATAATAATCACCATTAAACAGTCTTATATTACCCCAGGAAATTCCTTTTTTACCTGCTGATATGTAAAGGCGATTAAGAAGAAGATAATTAAAATATAATGATGATACTGCCAGTGAAAATCCGTTATCAATTCCGGTTTCAAGGCTTCCCCTTACAGAAAAGATATCACTCGGAACAATTGACATGTTTAATACATTTTTTAATGAAAAATAGCCATTATAGTCGTCATTTTTTTCATTTCCGGCTTCATCTACATTTTTTCTATGCAAGTAAATAAGTCCGACATCACCAGAAAAGCTTCCGGAAAAATGCACCATAGAAGAAAAGGCAGAAGCAACGACCTGTACCGGCTTTTCAGAATCATCTTCCACAATTGCTTCTTCAACATCTTCTGCATCATCAAAAATGGAATCAAAGTCATCGATTTCTATGGAATCAAACTCATTAAAGTCAGATTCATCCGTCTCTAAATCCTGGGCAATTAATGAAGCGGAAAAGAGAGAAAAAACTAAAAACAATATGGAAGCTTTTTTCATTTTATTTAGCACTGTTCATTTCAAGATAAGGTTTTGTATATACTGCATCAGAAACTTTTTCAAAAACAACATTTCTGATTGTTATCTGAGTCTGCTCGTATTGAACCTTACCACCTATTTTTTTACCTTTGAGATTATCCTGTATCAACATAGATACCGGAATTGAATAATTATTCTCTATTGCCTTTATCAGCTGATAAGATGGAATGGCTGTTGTACGAAGTTTCTGTCCGCTCAATGAATAGTCTTCCTTCTTGCGCACAAGTCCATCATCCTTTGTTACCCAGAGTTTGAGCATAGGATAATCTACACTGTCTACCTTTGCTTTAAGAGTAAAGAGTACACAATTCATTTTTCCAAGAGTTACTTCTTCTGCTTTTTCTATTGAATAATCCCTTGCATAATGCTGTGGCGCAAAATCCGAGTTATTTGCATTTGTATTCTGGAACTTATCTTTTGCACTTGTAAAGGTAAAGCGTTTATCAGCCGGATCAAAGAACCAGATATTGTTATCAAACTGAAGATAACCCTTTCCTTTTTCTTTTGCAGGTCCTGTTACAAGAATTGTCCATGAACCTGTTTTATCACGGCGATACATAACAGCTTCTGTAACATTCTGTCCTTCACCAGGCTTATTCTGGACTACAGTATAGTTTCCTTTAAAATCAGTTTCATAAAAAGCAGTATTATCCTCTGCCCTTTTTAGCAGACTTTCATATTCTGCCTGGCTTAAAGCCCAGCTTTGACAGATTCCGAGAACAAAAAAAGAAAAAAGAAGAGCTGTAATATAACGATATCCATGTTTTTTCATATAAAAATCTCCATAAAATGCAATTAATTCTATTCTGTAACTGCCAGAGCCTCACATGGAGTAACAGAAACAGACTTCTTAACTGCAAACATAACAGCTATCGTTGTAGTTACAACTATAGCCGCAAAAATCAATACAAAATATTCAAAAGAAATAATTCCCTTCATCTTACCATTAACAAGGAAAATATCAAATGCCGGAATAAATGAAAAGTTTATGAGGCCTGTTACTGCATTTAAGAGAATGGAGAAGAAAAAGCCTGCAATACAACCAGCAGTCAGCAGTAAAAGAGTTTCCGTCATAAGCATTCCGTAAATCCTCATTCTCTTCATTCCTATTGCTTTGTAAATACCAATTTCGTTTATACGCTTCATGGCAATAACTCGGAAGGTAGAACTTACGCCTGTAACAATTATGATTAAAAGCATTACGATAACAAAGGCTACAATAGCCTTCATAGCATCAATAATTATCTGTATTTCCTGAAGATTTGCACTGAGCTTGATAAGGGCATAAGGCTGATTTTCCCTGTAAAGACAATTGTCATAATACTCCTGCTTATCTTCTACAATTTTATACATATTAAACTTTTCAGAAAGAGCAGCCTGATAAGTATCCAGTTCTTTTCTTGAAGGAGTTCCGTCTGGAAGCATTATTCCAATACGGTTACAAAGATGTTCCGGATATCCATAAGCCTGACAAAGCAAGGATTTATCCATATAAGAAGTATACATTCCAAAAAGGCTGGAATCACGGAAGATTCCTTTTACAATCAGGGGAACGGTATTTATCTGCCATCCTGAATTACGCAGCATAAAGGTAATTTCATCACCAGTATGTACTTCCAGCATTTTTGCTATTGGCTCAGAAAGTAATATTCCGTTTGTTCCGTAAAGCCCTTCTGCAGAACCTTCAACATAATTAAAGCTGTCGAAAAGCTTTTTCTCTTTTTCAAAATTTACACCTTTAATTACCCTCTGTCTAACGCCGGTACCTTCAAAATAAAAGGCAGCATAATCAGCATCGAGCTCATAACGTTCTGCAATAATTGAGTTTTCAGGGAAACATGAAACGAGTTCTTCTGTATTGGAAACAGGCTGATCTACACCCCAGCCTCCTATAAACTGCAAGTCTCCGGCATAATAAATACGTGCCTTATCTTCGAGTGCAGAAAGCATACCATTTACAGCATAGAGACAAAACAATGAAACTGCTACTCCAAAAAGGCAGGCACAAAATAAAGATGTATATTGTTTTCTGCGATAAATAAGGGAACGTAAGCCCATTTTCAGTTCATCTGTCATTTTGCCCCCGAAATTGCATCTACAGGGCTAACCTTAAGAGCATTAATTACAGGATAAATCCAGCCTAATAAAGCAAGGGCCAGAACCAGAATAAAGAGCTTAATAACATTTCCACTGCTTACATGAACACTTATGGCCTCTGCACCAAAAAGCTGTACAAGAAATGAATTATGAAGAACTATATGAGCTTTATTTATAAAATGTGTACCTATATTACCTGCAAGAACTCCAAGAATTCCGCTTGTTATAGTCAGAATGAGGTTTTCTGTCATACACTGAAGTGAAATAAAACGCTTTTTTGCACCTATAGCCCGAAGAGTTCCAATTTCACGCGTTCTGTCCAGAATATTAATTACCAGAGTATTATTTACAATAATAAAACCGGCTGCAAGTACAATAACAATGCCAATATTAAAGATTTTACGCATCCAGAAAAGATAAAGAGCTGTACTTCCTGCTGCATGACGCCAGTCTGCAACCTGCACCGGCCAACCGTTTTTCCGGAAGATTCTGGAAATCTTTTTCATAATTCTCTTTGTATCTTTTGCATCTTTTAATCTTACTATCAAATAATTCCAGCTTGTACTTTCTGAAAGATCTTCTGAAGTAGTTTCTGTTACAATTTCCTCCTCCTCAGAAGAGTCTGTCTGGATTAATGCTTCATCATAATCAGAAACATCATCAAATAAATCATCAAAATCTGAAAAATCGTTATTTTCGGTAAAAAGATTTGTTGCTTCTTCACTAAGATTATATGAATCTGATGAAAAGACTTCTGTGATTCCCAGAAGTGAACGTATGGTTATAGGATCTGCAATAACAAAGCGGCCAAAAATCTCGTTATAGATTTCATATTCAAAGACTGCCGTTACATCTGCAGCACGAATTTTGTAGTTTGGTCCGTCTGAAACTATAAACTGAACTGTAGAGCCTACATCAACGCCAAGCTTTTCTGCCATTTGAGAGCAAAGCATTACACCGCGCTGTCCGTGTTCATAAGGCTTTCCCCTCAAGAGGTGAATAGATTTCATTAAAGAAAGATAAGGCTCTCCCTCTACTCCAAAAACATAGGCAGGAACTCTGTTGGCACCGTCGGAACGTTCTGCCATAGCTGCTCCGGAAATCTGACCTGTTGTACCGGCAACTTCCGGCATAGCTTCGATGGTTTCTATGATTTTTTCGTAGGGAACAATTGTACTTAGAGTGGTAAGTTCGCCGGTTACAGGAGTTTCATCTCCAAAAAGACTCTGCTGAAACTTTGATTTTGGACGAATTATAAAGTCTCCGGTGAAGCTTGCAACATAGTTAGTCTGTACGCCCTGCTCTGTACTGTCAAAAACAGCATTGGCAAGGCAAAAAAGACTAACTGCAAAAGTTATAAAAAGAATTATAACAAGAGAAGATCGTCGGGAAATTACGTTTTTTAATGCAAGCTTAAGGAGCAAAGTATTCCAGCCTTATTTCTTTTTGCTTATTTTACCGCCATCCCATGCTGTCTTAATTTTTCCACTTGCTTCAGGATCCTTTTTAATATTTTCAACAGCGTTCAAAAGGAAGGCTACGAAAACTAAAACAAAGAATGCAGCAAAAACAAGAATAACTAATTTCTTAAGACGGCCAAGAGGTTCAAGAAGAATAAATGGTTCACCAGCTGAAGTCAGGAAGCCTGAATAGGTTGTTCTAAAGTTCTTAATCTGAACCTGTGTATCTTTAAGCTTCTGTGTAGAAGATGAAGTATCGTCAGGCATAACAAGAGCAAGAGAATCTTCTGCCGCTTTATCGATTGCATCAATTTTTGGGAAAAGATAATTTTCAATCTCTTTAGTTGTATCATTTGCCATATCAGCAAGCATCTGATTAGCAACAGCAACATTTGTTTCAGGTACTGTTATAGTAACTTTAAGTTCAGTCTGCATTGGAGAGATTTCAACCTTAAACATTTTGTTTTTTACAAGGCCCTGAATAAATCCGTTGTACTGGTATGGGGTCATTTCATCTAAATCTACGCCAAAAGGATTATACTTTTTAACTTCCTGGGCTAAGAATGTAAGACGAGTCATATTATAATTTGCAAGGCTTACAACGATTTTCTGTCTCTGATCATTAAAACCAAGCTGCTGTTCAATTGATGGTGGCAATGAATCTATCTGATATGTATATTCGATTGTAACTTCATGCTTATCCGCAGATTTCATGAGTTTTGGTAATCCGAATAAATAAAAGATACCAAGGATGGCAACTAAAATAGTACCTGCGATAATCATAAATCTGTGCTTGATAAGTACAGAAAACAAATCAATAAGGCTGATTTCATCATCTTCAGCTAACTGTGTATTATTTTCAAATTCGCTCATAATGATTTATTATACCATCTTCGCTTAATCTTTTCTATATAAAAATCAGCAGGAATACACTTTCATTGATTCCGTTTTTCCGCGGATTTGGGTTTCTGCAACAAAGGTCAATTCAGGAAAATTTGCCAGTTTTTCTGCTGAAGCTTCGGAAATCAAAAGATCTGTTGTATAAGTTTTACAAAGAGATTCAAGACGGCTGGCAGTATTTACAGTATCGCCTATTACAGTATATTCCATACGGGTTTCTGCCCCGATTGTACCTGCAAAAACAGGGCCGGTATGAATACCTATTCCAAATCTAATTTCCGGCAGACCATCTTTATTAAATTCTTTATTGATTTCTATAAGAGCTTTTCTCATATCAAGGGCTGCTTCAAAAGCATCTTCTGCACTGTTTTGAGAGGCAACCGGTGCTCCGAAAATTGCCATAATAGCATCGCCTATATACTTGTTTATAATTCCATGATGATTTGTAATACAGTTTCCAAGAGCCGTAAAATATCTGTTGAGGAGTGACACAACATCTGCAGCTGCCATTTTTTCACTCATAGCAGTAAAACTTCTTATATCACAGAAAAGAACCGAAACTTCACGGGTTTCGCCGCCAAGAGCCTCTCCTAAAGAAGCCTTACCAGCACCAGACATTAGATAATCGCGAACTTCAGGGTCTACAACTTTTCCAAATGTGTCACGCATGAACTCTTTTTCTGCAAGGGAATCAGCCATATCATTAAAGCTGTCGGCAAGTTCACCAAGCTCATCTGATGTAACTATACCTACCCGGCTTTTATAGTCCCCCTTCTGAATCCTTTTTGAAGCTTCCGTAAGATTTTTAAGCGGATTCAATATCAGTTTTGAAAGACTGATAGTAATAACAAAGGCAATTATCATAAGAAGAACAGATACAATAATTACCCCGCTATGCAGCTCCAGTCCATTATTAACCTGAACAGAAATATAACTGGAAAGGAGAATTACTACGGGAAAAAGTGAAGATACAATATAACAGAAAAGCATAAGATGCTTAAAGGATGGTCTGAATGAAAAGCCGTTTCTGCTTATATGACCTTCCGGGAAGACCTTTGGCAATAATATAGTTCGATTTAAAATCTCAATTGCAAGATAAGAAAGGGTCCAGGCTGTCATGCCGGAAAAAAGGGCAAAAGCCCAGCTGGAAATAAGAATTGCTTTAATGTAAATTCCAAACTGGGCGCGGGCATAAAGAACAAAAGGAATTTCAATGAAATAGTAGAGATTCCAGCCAATTACAGAAGAAAGTGAAAAAACAGAAGGAATCTCTGCTACGTTTTTTACTATTTTTTCATCTGATTTGAAAATACGATAGGAATAAATAATACATACCAGGGTTGGTACAAGAAAAGCAAAAATCATTGCAATCGGTGCGAGATTATTATGAGCAAGAAAGTCTTCCCAGATCCGGTTATTCTCTTCATCCAGAACAGGAATTGAAATAAGCTCAGGAACCATAACGGCAATTACGTTTGATATTAAAACTATAAGGCCGTATATGCGGGTCATCTTTGCTATAAACTTTTTATTTAATTCCATGATTTTATTATATCATACTATTGACACAAATCAAAGTTTTCTATATTCTAATTTTCCGTAGTCGCAAGACTTGAATGAGAAATCACCCGCGGGAGTGGTGGAATTGGCAGACACGCCAGACTTAGGATCTGGTGCTTCGGCGTGAGAGTTCAAGTCTCTCCCCCCGCACTTTCAGACTACAAAAGATTTATGCGGAAATAGCTCAGTGGTAGAGCGCCACCTTGCCAAGGTGGATGTCGCGGGTCCGACTCCCGTTTTCCGCTCGATTAAAGGCGTTTGCCTGTAATACAGAATAATGCGGAAATAGCTCAGTGGTAGAGCGCCACCTTGCCAAGGTGGATGTCGCGGGTCCGACTCCCGTTTTCCGCTTAAATCTTATATAGAGACGCAATTTCTTGTGTCTCTATTTTTTTGTAAATCACATTAGCCGTGCGCGGCTTTCACAGGAGACAAAAGTGAAACTCAAAAAAGAATTCAAGAGTCTTGAAAAATCGGCAGTTGAGCTTACTGTAACAATTGAAAAGGCAGAAGTAGAGAGCGCTTACAAATCAACACTTGCAAATTATGTAAAACACGCTCAGATTCCTGGTTTCCGTAAGGGTCATGTACCTCAGAATGTTTTGGAACGCAAATACGGAGAATCAATTAAAGCCGATACAATCGGAACTCTTATCGATCAGTCATTCGACGAAATCTTCAAGGAAGAAGTTGATAACCGCCCTCTTCCATATTCACAGCCTGTTATGGACAAGGCTCCAGAACTCGATATGACAAAGGATCTTACTTACACAGTTCACTACGACGTATTCCCTAAGGTATCTGTAAAAGATTTCTCTGGCGTAAATGTAAAAGAGCCACAGGTTACAATTTCTGATGCAGACCTTGCTGATGAACTTAAGAGCATGCAGGAAAGAAATGCAATGGTTATCGAAAAGAAAGATGCAACTGTTGCAAAAGATGATATCGTAACAATCAACTATTCTGAACTTGATGATGATGGAAACGTTATTGCAGGTACAGAACGCTCTGACTTCGTATTCACTGTAGGAAGCGGCGAAAACATCTACAAGATCGATGACGAAATCATCGGTATGAAAAAGGATGAATCTAAGGACATCACAAAGAAATACAAGAAGGATGATCCTGATGAAGAACTCGCCGGAAAAACAAAGAAAATCCGCGTAACAATTAAGGCTGTTAAGCTTCGCGACCTCCCTGCCCTCGATGATGACTTTGCTCAGGACTGCAACGAGAAGTATAAGACTCTCGATGATATGAAAGCTGACATCAAAAAGAACATGGAGCTTGCTGCAAGCCGCCGCGTAAAGGAAATGAAAAATAACTCTCTCCTCGAGCAGCTTGTTGAAAAGAACAAGTTCGATATTCCAGCATCTATGCTTCAGGCAGAGCTCGATGGCCGCTGGAGAATGATGGCTCAGCAGTTCCAGACAACTCCGGAGCAGCTGGACAAGATGATTGCCGCTTCTGGTCAGACTAAGGAAGCTATGCTTCAGCAGTGGACTGGCGACAGCGAAAAAATGCTTAAGAGCCGCATCATCGTAGACTGCCTCATCCGTGACCGCAACATCAGCGTAACTCCAGAAGAAATCGAAGCACAGTATGCTAAGATTGCTGAAGAAGGCGGAATGACTGTAGAAGAAGTTAAGAAGCACTACGAAGATCCTCGTGCTAAAGAATACCTTATCGACGACGCTAAAGAAAACAAGCTTTACGACGAAATCTATAAGGAAGTAAAGGTTTCTAAGGGCGACAAGATGTCTTTCAAAGACCTCTTCGCAAACTCTGGAATGGCTTATTAATAAACAGCAAATTATAAAGCGTCATTGTGAATGTGGATTGCCACGTCGCTCCGCTCCTCGCAATGACAATAATAAACGTCATTGCGAGCGAAGCGAAGCAATCCATTTTCGCCAGTCGCAATGACGTTTTTTTATTTTTTTATCTACCCTATACTCAAAAAATTCAGTATATTATTAATAATACACTTGTTGTAAAATAAAGGGGATTTTATGAACGAACAGATGAACACACTGGTTCCTTACGTTGTTGAAAAAACAGGAAACGGAGAACGAACCTACGATATTTTTTCAAGACTTTTGAAAGACCGCATCGTATTTATTGACGGAGAAATCAATGATGCAATGGCAGACCTTGTTGTAGCTCAGATTCTCTTCCTCGAATCAGAAAATCCTGAAAAAGATATAAGCATTTACATCAACTCTCCTGGAGGAGCAGTTACAGCCGGCCTTGCAATTTACGATACAATGAAATATGTAAAATGCGACATTCAGACAATCTGTATGGGTCAGGCAGCTAGTATGGCCGCAATTCTTCTTGCAGGCGGAACAAAGGGTAAGCGTTATGCCCTTCCTTCAAGCCGTGTAATGATTCACCAGCCACGTGGTGGAGTTGAAGGACAGGAAAGTGATATCAGCATTCTGGCTAAAGAAATCATCAGATTAAAGAAGCTTTCTATAGAGTATCTTGCAAAAGACACAGGCAAGAGCACAGACAAGATTGCCGAAGATATTGAGCGCGACTTTTTCATGTCAGCACAGGAAGCAGCTGATTACGGCGTAATCGACCAGGTTATGCCGTCACGCAAATAACACCGTGTCATTCCGGACTTGATCCGGAATCTATTAATATGGTGTACTTGAGATGCTGAAACAAGTTCAGCATGACAATGGAGAATAATATGAAACGATTTGGAAGCAATAATGACGTATTCTGTTTTTTCTGCGGAAGCACAGCCGGTAAAGACCGCAAACTTATTACAGGCCCAAGCGGAAATACTTTTATCTGCGATAAGTGTGTAGCAATCTGTCAGGGAATTTTAGATCAGCAGGAAGCAGATGTAACTCCTATTGAACTTAAAGACGTACCTACTCCACGCGAGTTTAAGGAATATCTTGATTCTTACGTTGTAGGCCAGGAAGAAGCAAAAAAGACTCTTTCAGTTGCAGTTTACAACCACTATAAAAGAATGTCAGTTTCTGCAGCAAGCCAGGCCGCAGAGGATGCTGTAAAAATCGAAAAGTCTAACGTTCTTTTGATTGGACCAACCGGTAGCGGAAAAACTCTTCTTGCCCGCACCCTTGCTCAGCGCCTTAAGGTTCCATTCGCAATCGCAGATGCGACAACTTTGACTGAAGCCGGTTACGTTGGTGAAGACGTAGAAAATGTTCTTCTTAAATTGATTAACGCCGCAGACGGAAACATTGAAGCCGCAGAACGTGGAATTATTTTTATTGATGAAATTGATAAGATTGCCCGCAAGAGCGAGAACACTTCTATTACCCGCGATGTAAGCGGTGAAGGTGTTCAGCAGGCACTTTTGAAGATTATCGAAGGTACAGTTGCAAGCGTTCCTCCTCAGGGCGGACGAAAACATCCAAACCAGGAAATGCTTCAAATAGACACAACTAACATCCTCTTTATTCTTGGAGGAGCTTTTGTAGGTCTTGATAAGATTATTGAACAGCGTGTTTCTTCTCACGCAATGGGCTTTGGCTCAGAAGTTGGCCAGATGTCTGATGAAGACAAGATGAAGCTTTTGAATCAGGTTACTCCGGATGACCTTGTAAAGTTCGGTTTGATCCCGGAACTTATTGGTCGTATGCCAATTACCTGCGCCCTCAAAGAGCTTACCCGCGACGACCTTGTCAGCGTACTCACAGAACCTAAGAACGCTATCACAAAGCAGTTCCAGGCATCATTTAATATTGATGATGTTAAGCTTGAGTTTGAAAAAGAAGCTATCGAAGAAATTGCAGACGAGGCAATCCGCCAGAAAACCGGTGCCCGAGGTCTTCGTACAATCGTAGAAAAAATGCTTATGGACGTAATGTTCAAAATTCCTGATATTAAGGGAAAGAAAACCTTTACCGTTACAAAGAAAATCGTTCAGGGTAAAGAAAAGAACATTGAAAGTCTCATAAAAACAGACACAGCGTCTATCGAAAGCGCATAGGCTCATAAGCTACGCGAGGCTCTCCTCCATGGCAGATGTTTTTTCTAACCTTTCAGAAAACTTAAAGCAAAGTCTCACAAATCTCGGGATTATTTCTCCTACACCTGTACAGGCAGAGGTAATTCCCCGCATTATGCAGGGCGAAAATCTGCTTTTTGAATCTGAAACAGGAACCGGAAAAACCTTTGCTTACCTGCTGCCCCTTATAAACAGGCTGGAAACTCTGGATGACCACCAGCGGGTGCGAATTATTGTAGTTGCCCCGACCTTTGAACTGGCATCACAAATCAACTCGGCCTGTAAATCAGTTACTACTCACAAATCTGCCCTTATGATTGGAGGGGCTCCCCTTAAACGCCAGATTGAAACTCTAAAAGAAAAACCTGAAATCATAATTGGAACTGCTGCCCGCCTTGTTGAGCTCATTCATCTTAAAAAGCTTAAGATTGAAGGCCTTATGGCTGCAGTTTTTGATGAAACAGACCGCCTTGTAAAAAAGGAATCTCTTGAAGATACATCTAATTTCCGTAACCTTTTACCGGCCGGCACTCAAATCATTGCCTGTACCGCAACTCTAAGCAAACAGACAAAAATTTTTTTTGCAGATGCAAAAAACGTAGTTATGCCACCAGAGGATGTACTTAGAAAGCGCATTACCCACTGGGCAATCTACGCAGAAAACCGGGATAAAATTGACACGCTGAGAAAATTCCTGGCTGCTGAAAATCCTACAAAGGCCCTCATTTTTACTTCCCGCGCAGATCAGGTAGAAAACATCTACAATAAACTAACCTACAAAAAGGTTGCCTGCGCTGCCCTTCACGCTAAAACCGACAAGCAGAAGCGTAAGGCTGCCATAGACCGCTTCCGCAGCGGAAAAGAAAAAATCCTTATTACCAGCGACCTGGCTGCCCGGGGCTTGGATATTCCGGAAATCTCACATATAATTCAAATGGATTTTCCACAGGATGAAGATTTCTTTATCCACCGAAGCGGTCGTACTGCCCGTGCCGGAAAATCCGGAATAAATGTCGTAATCGGCGATGAGTGGGAAATGCGGCACTTTGCCCAGCTTGAAAAGAAACTTGGCATTACCGTTTACCCAAAGGAAATTCGCGGCGGTAAGGTTGTAAGCCCTGCTGTCTACGATGATGATAATCAGGATTAAAAAATGTCAAACAATAAAAAAATTAAAATTGCAATAGATACACTTGGCGGAGACCACGGTAAATCCGGTTTCGGCTCTTACATATTATATTTTATTTCAAATCTACCAAAAGATTTACTTTCCCAGCACAATATTGAACTTGAGCTTTTTGGTACTGAAGAAGACCGTTACACCTATACTTCCGGCACTGACATTCCTTATTCTGCAATCAAGCTGCTGGAAACTCCAAAAGCCCTTCGCCGCTGGTATAAATATCATGCTAACCGTTTTATCAAAAAGCACGGTTACGATGCTGTTATTTACCCTAGTGCAAACAAAATGCTGCCGCGAAAATTTAAGGGACACACTGGAGTTGCAGTAATCAACAGCATCATGTCTTCGGACATTTCCGAAATGGACAGAAAGTCCCGACATCAGCTAAAAAAAGGAATCCTTCACGCACAAAAATTGATTGCAGCTTCTAATTTTATAAAGGATGATTTAGTAAAGCTTGGTGTTGCTGCTGAGAAAATCAATGTAATCCACAATGGAATTGACCACAAGCTTTTCTTCCCTATGGCAGATATTTTTGAAGATGAAATTGTAGACATTAAGCCTTTCGCAATTAAGCGTCCTTATTTTGTTTACGGCTCTACCCTTTCAAGCCCTGAAAAAAAACATATCGAACTTATCAAAGCCTTTGAGCTCTTTAAGAAAAATACAGGTGCTCCACACCGCCTGGTTTTAGCCGGTAACGACGGACCTTATGCAGAAGAGATTCACAAAGCAGCCTTTGACTCTCCTTTTGCAAGTGATATTTTCCTTACCGGCTTTTTCCCTCATGAAAACTTCGCCCGCCTTTACGGTGGTGCAGAAGCCTGCCTCTTTCCTTCTGTAAACGAAGGAGTTGGCCTTCCAATCCTCGAAGCAATGGCCTGTGGAATCCCGGTAATTTGCAGCGATAAGGGTGCCTTAAAAGAAATTGGCGGTACAGCTCCCCTCTACTATAATCCGGATAAAGCAGATGCTATAGACCAGCTGGCCCTCAACATGCAGAAAGTTACAGAAGATAAAGAACTCCGCGATAACATGATTACAGATGGCATTGTCTGGGCTAAAGATTTTAACTGGGAAGAAACGGTTAATCAGACTCTGGCAAGTATTTTTAACTTCTAATACAATTAAAAAACTACTATATAAATTCTCTTTAAATGATATGCAAAATTCGGTATAATTAAAAGACTATACATTGAGGTGAATTGTGTTTTTAAAAAGTCTTGATATACATGGATTTAAATCTTTTGCGGACAAAACTCACATTGATTTTGCAGAGGGTATTACTGCCCTGCTCGGACCTAATGGTTGTGGTAAGTCTAATGTTGTAGATGCAATCAAGTGGGTACTGGCTGAACGCAATTCTAAAAATCTCCGTGCAGAAAAAATGGAAGACGTTATTTTTAACGGTACAGAACGTCGTCCCGCCCTCAATACTGCAGAGGTTACCCTCACTATCGCTAACGATAAGGGACTTCTCCCTCTCGATGAAGAAGAAATTGCAATTACCCGCCGTCTTTACCGTTCAGGTGATGCTGAATACTTTATCAATAAACGTCCGGCAGGACCTACAGAAATCCGCCGTCTTTTTATGGATACCGGTGTCGGTAAGGCAGCCTACTCTGTTATGGAGCAGGGAAAAATCGACCAGATTCTTTCGAGCAAACCGGAAGACCGCCGTTATCTTTTTGAAGAGGCCGCAGGTATCAGCCGTTCTAAGGCAGAGGTTGCAGAAGCAGAACGCGAGCTTGAGAGAACCCGTCAGAACATGACTCAGATTGAAATTGCCATGGGAGAAATTAAACGTCAGTACGACACTCTCAAGGTTCAGTCTGAAAAAACAATTAAATACCGCCAGTTCAAAGAAGAAATCTACAGCTGCGAACTGGATCTTACCCTCCTTCGACTTAAAAACTTTGTAACAGACAAGGCCCGCCACGAAGAAGAACTCAAACGTGTTCAGGAAAAACGCGATAAGGTTCGTCAGGAAATCGAAGAAATCAATAATACAATTTCTGAGAACATGGACAAAGTTAAAGCCATGCAGGATGAGCTTTACACAAAGCAGGCTAATCTTCTTGCAATCGGTCAGGAGAAAAACGGTAAGCTGGAACTGATTAAACAGCAGAACCAGCAGGCCCTTTTGATGAAGGAAAAGCTCAATGCCCTCGAAGGACGCCGTACTGCTATCCAGGAACGCATTGATACTGTTCAGGAAGAAATTGACGAAAACAATGCAGTTCTTCACGAAAAGAATAAGCAGCTTAATGACATTAAAGCAAACATAGAATCTTTTAATAAAAACATTGAAACTTCCAGCAGCCAGATTACAGACAATGACCGCAAGGCAGAAACGCTGCGCCAGCAGATTGGTGAACTCGAAGAAGAACGCGTAGAACTTCAGAAAGAGCTTGCAGCAATTACAGAAGACATTGTTTCTATGCTGGATGCAAAGCTTAAGGATGCAGGCTTTTCTGAAGGTGCCCTGCGCCTTGCAAAGGAAGAACTCGAAGAAAACTTTGCAAAGCTTAAGATTTATCTTGAAGGCCGTAAAAATATTTTCTCAGACCAGGCAGCCAAAAAACTTAATGCAGATGAGGCTGCAAAAACAATTGCAGAATCAGTTGAAGCCTTTGAAGAAGCCGGCCGTCAGATGCAGGCCCTCGAAGCTTCCCTCAAAAAATATCAGGATGCTTCTCCTGCCTTCATTACAGAGTTCCTTTCGCCAGAAGGTATCATGACTAAGAAACGCGGTATTGATGACAAAATCAATCAGAACCGTGCCAAGGTTGATGACATCAATAATCAGATTAAAGAGCTCAATTCTCAGAACAGCGAACTCACTGCAAAAATCAACGAGTACCGAGACACCCTGCAGAAGCTAAAACTCAACGAGATTCAGATGCAGGAACAGATTACTGCAAGCCAGAATCAGATTGGTGTTTTGAACCGCCAGCTTGCAAGCGAACAGGCAAGTCTCCGCGAAACAGAAGATGAGCTCTTTGCAGAAAACAAACGAGCCGAAGAAATCAACGAGCAGATTCAGACCTATCAGGATGAGCTTGCAGAAATTGAATACCGCGGTAAAAAACTCGCCGATGAAATGAATCAGCTTGATGAAGAGATAGCCAAGGCTAATAAGAGTGTTTCCGGCAAGAGCGATACTCTGGACAAAAAACGCGAAGAACAGAATAAATATCAGGAACAGTACGAGCGTCTTTCACTTTCTTTGAACTCTGCAGACAATGACATTCGTAACGTTAAGCAGAACTTCCAGGATCAGTATTCACGAGACCTTATGGAATTTGAGGAGCGAATGTATAAAATTACAACTCCTGCCGCAGATCTTCGTGAAAAACTTGCAGAAGCTAAAAAGGCCTTCCAGTCTCTTGGTTCTGTAAACCTTATGGCTCCGGAAGAGTTCAACGAAGTAAAAGAACGCTACGAACGCCAGCGCACAAACTACGAAGATACTCAGAAGTCTCTTGAAAACCTTGTTCGCGTTAGTGAAGAAATTAAATCTAAGTCTGCCGAGATGTTCCTTGAGACTTATAATCAGATTAAGAAGAACTTCCATAACATGTTCCGCCGTCTTTTCAACGGAGGACGTGCCGAACTCAAGCTTGCAGATCCTGCAAATATCTTATCTTCAGGTATTGATATTTATGCTCAGCCGCCTGGAAAGAAACTGGAAAATATTGCCCTCCTTTCCGGTGGTGAAAAAACAATGACTGCGGTTGCCCTTCTCTTTGCAACTTATCAGGTTCGCCCTAGTCCATTCTGTCTTCTGGACGAGATTGACGCCGCACTCGATGACAAGAACGTTTCTTCTTTTGTTACTGCACTTGAAAGCTTTGCGAGCGTCAGCCAGTACATTGTTATCACCCATAACAAGAAAACTGTAATGGGTGCTTCAACAATGCTTGGTATTACAATGGAAGAGTCCGGTGTAAGTAAGATTATTGCCCTCCGTCTTGATGAAGATATTAACCGGGGTGCTGTAATAGATCATAATCAGGACAACTTTGTTGACGAAGATGTTCCTGATGAGGAAGGTGTTGTACTTCCACCTCGTCCTCCAAAACGGGACAAGTCTTAAACTAACTAATGTTAGTTATTAAGGTTATATAATGGATTTCAAAGGGATTTGGAAAAACATAAAAGATAAACTCTCACCGCTAGTTGAAAAAGTCCGGGAATTTTACGAAGAAAATAAAATGCTTTCGTATATAATTGCGGGCCTGCTTGCTCTTCTTCTCTTGTGTATAATTCTTTTGATAGCCTTAGCTGGAAAGAAAAAAGAACCTGACGTAATACCGGGTACAGTACTTGAGCTTACAGAGCCTCTTGCAGTACCTGATGGTCCTGAACTTCCAAAGGACTACACTGCTTCCCGAACTCCAAAAGAAAAATGGAGCGAAGAAGAAGCTGAAGAATGGTTTACACTTCCAGGTCAAAAAGAAATTGATTCGCTTTCAAAAGCAAATGATAATTTAATAAATGAAATAACAGGAGCCGCTCCATGAAAAAAATCCTTATAGCATCTTCATGTGCAATCTTGCTCTGCTTTACATCTTGTGCAAGTAAACAGGCTCCAGAAAGTGAATCTCAGATAGAAGCTCCAGAAACAGAAACTTCTGAAATAACAGAAGATACATCATCTGATGAAAATACTCAGGCTGAAACAGAACAAAATCTTTCTGAAGATACACAGACAAAAGAAGTTGAAGAAATAACAGCTGAAAACGATTCTCTCAGTTCAGAAGATTTCCCGGAACCAGAAGTAATTGAAGAACCGGAAATTGTTACTCTCGAACCTCTTGAAGAATTTGAAGTTTCTGAAAATGAACCTGCGCCGGAAGAAGTAAAAAATGAAGAGCCTCCGGAAATTACACTTGTAAACAGTAATGAAGAAAATATAGGTGAAAATCAGCAGGTTACTGAAAACACAGAAGAAACTCCGGCTGCAGAAAATGAAGAAAACTCAACAGAAGACAAAGAGCTTGAAGACATAACAGCCAATGATGTAGTAATTGTATCCAATCAGGATTCGGACGGAATTTCCGGCGGCATTGATATTACAGATGATGATTCTGATTCTGATGCAAATCTCAGTGATATAGAAAAAGACATTATCCCATCTCGTTCAGTCACACTTAAGAAGTTTGAATACCTTGATGTAACCTATCCAGGAAGCGGCTGGATTTATATGGGACTAACTGATAACTCAAAAGATCTTGCATACTTTGGCCGCAAGCTTGGTACAAAAGATACAAAGTTCTCTTTACAGGCTCGTGCAGCAGGAACTAAGATTATCCACTTCTACAGAAACGATCCTCTTACAGGCCAGTATCTTGATGATTATGTTGAAGTTATAATTCAGGCAGAAAATGGTTCTAACAAAACTCACATTGAAGCACCTGAATATAAACTGCCTGTCCAGAAAAAAGTTAAGCCTGCTGTAAAAGCGACAGAAGAAGAGACTCTTGAAAATACAGAGAAACAAGAAGATGATACTAAAACTGAAACCTCATCTGTATCTGCAACTGCAAGAGACTCTACAAAAACGGATTCTACTCCTGCAATTACTGAAAAAACTTCAGCAGAAACTACAGCAAAAACAAACAGTTCAAACCCTGCTGCAAAAGAAAGTACAGCTGCCCCTGAAACTCCGGTCACAAAAGCTGAAGCCACAGCAAATCCTGACACTCTATTAAAGGAAGCTCAGGTGTTATATAATGAAAAAGAATATTCTGCAGCTCTGAACAAACTTAATCAATTCTTTGAATATTCAACAGATAAGGGTGACGAAGCTCTTTATCTGAAGGGACAGATTCTCGAAGCAAAGTCTGATGTCCGCGATATAAAGGGCGCAATTGATGCATATACTACGCTTACAAAAAACTATCCTGCAAGTAAACTTTGGGACAGTGCAAATAAGCGTATCATATATTTAAAAAGATTCTATTTGGAGGTTAGATAGATTCCATGAAAAATTCAATTAAATCTATTCTTATTATCGGATTGGGCACAGCCCTTTTATCATCCTGTGTATTAGGTCGTCCTGCAAAGGAAGAAGCTCCTGTCCGCTCAATTACTGTCTCGGGCACTGGAAGTGTTTCGGTAAAGCCTGATATGGTTTCGATGAAGTTTATTGTAAGGACAACAGGATGGAACTGCCCTCAGGCTGCAGAGCGTAATGCAATCAATACAACAAACACAATCAATGCTATAAAAGAAGCTGGAGTTCCTGAATCAGATATTTCAACTTATGATTATTCTATTACTCAGGATAACTCACACAACTATGCCGGCGAATACACAGTACGCAATACGATTGCCGTACTCATCAGAAACGTAGATATTACAGGAAAGGTAATTGATGCCGCTGTAAAGAACAATACAGGTGCAAACGGAATTACTTCTTTTGAATATCTTGTTTCTGATAAGGCAACTGCTTTACGCGAAGCCCGCACTCTGGCAATTAAGAATGCACAGGATGCAGCTTCTCTTTTAGCAGGAGCAAGCGGATGTAAGGTAAACAGTGTTCTTGAAATCCGTGAGGATTACACAAGTGCCGGCCGTGGTAATGATATGCTTTACAAGGCTGCTTCAATGACAAACGGCGCTACACCTACACCAATTACAGAAGGAAACGTAACAATCACTTCTAACGTGACTGTAAAATATGAATTAACTAACTAATAAGAGGACTAAAAATATGTTGGACTACAAATTTATTAAAGACAATCTTGATGCTGTAAAACAGAATATCATCAACCGTAACATGACTGCCGATGCAGACAAGGTTGTAGAACTTTTTGACAAGCGCACTGCCCTTGTAACAAAGCTTCAGGGACTTCAGCAGAAGCGTAATGAAAACGCTCAGGCTATGAAGCAGAAGCTCGATCCTGAAAAACGCAACGAACTTATTGCTGCAGGAAAGGCAATTAAAGATGAAATCACTTCTGTAGAAGCTGAAACAAAAGAAACAGAAGCAGCTCTCGAAGAAGCTGCCCGCCAGATTCCAAACATGGTTCACCCTGATGCACCAGTTGGAAAGCTTGATACAGAAAACCTCGAAGTAAAAAAGGTTGGAACTCCACGCAAGTTCGACTTTGAACCAAAGGATCATGTTCAGCTTGGTGAATCACTCGACATCATCGACTTTGACCGCGGTACAAAGGTATCTGGTCCAAAGTTCTATTATCTGAAAAATGAAGCAGTATTCCTTGAGCAGGCATTGATTATGTATGCCCTCAACACTCTCCGCAAGCACAACTTCCAGATGTTCATTACACCTGATGTTGCAAAGGAAGAAGTTCTTAAAGGTATCGGCTTCAACCCACGCGGAAATGAATCTAACGTTTACTCAATCGAAGATGAAGGAACCTGTCTGGTTGCTACTGCAGAAATTACACTTGGTGGATATCATCAGGATGAAATCTTAGACAAGGCAAGTCTTCCACGTTTCTACGGCGGACTTTCACACTGTTTCCGCCGCGAAGCAGGTGCTGCAGGTCAGTTCTCAAAGGGACTCTACCGCGTTCACCAGTTTGATAAGGTAGAAATGTTTGCTTACTCTACTCCGGAACAGAGCGACGAGATTCACGAAAAGCTCCGTCAGATTGAAGAGGAAATCTTTACAGGACTCGGTCTTCCATTCCACGTTGTAGACACCTGTACAGGAGACCTTGGTGCTCCAGCTTACCGCAAGTGGGACCTGGAAGCATGGATGCCTGGCCGCAACGGTGGTGAATACGGAGAAGTTACTTCTACTTCTAACTGTACAGATTACCAGGCTCGCCGCCTCAACATCAAATATAAGGATGACGACGGAAAGAACAAGTACGTTCATACTTTGAACGGAACTGCAATTGCTGTAGGCCGTGCAATGCTTGCTATTCTCGAAAACTATCAGAATGCAGACGGCTCAGTAACAATTCCAGAAGTACTTGTTCCTTACTGCGGATTTGATACAATACGACCGAAGAAGCGTTAAAAAACTTTCCGAAAGGAAAGTTTTAGCTTCAACTTATTTTCTGCCTAAAAAATAGGAGACATTTATGGACGAAACAGAAGGCCTGAATCAGAAGCAACAAGCTGGTTCAAACAGAATATTTTATCTTATTCTTTTCTTTGCTGTTGTACTGGCAGGCTTTCTGTGTAAAACCATGTCAACTGTATTAATACCTGTTGTTCTTTCCTTCATGCTTTCTTTTGTATTCCTACCAATCATAAAAAAACTGAATGTAAAAACAGGTATACCCTGGGTTATCAGTTCTCTTATAATTGTTATTTTGTTCTTCGTTGCACTGCTCGGAATTACATCAATTCTTATTACTTCACTTACCGGAATTATTTCTGAATTTCCAAAATATGAAAACCGTTTTATGTCTATCTACCAGCTGATAGCATACAATCTTGGAATAGAAATTGATAATACTAAAAGCCTTTTTCAAAACTTATGGGCATCTTTAAAAGTTCGTGAATATACACAAAAACTTGCCGTTATGCTTTCATCTGGTGTAATTTCCTTCAGTAAAACACTCTTCCTTATTTCTATTATGACTGCATTCATTCTGCTTGAAATGCGTCTCACCAAAAGAAAAATGCATTATGCTTTTAAGGACAACCGGGCTAAAATCACACGTATTTCTAATCAGATAATTAACCAGACAATGCGTTATATTTCAATAAAATTCTTTATCTCTTTAGCAACTGGTTTATTATGCGGATTTGCTTCATTGATAATCGGACTCGACTTCCCTATTGTATGGGGCTTTCTTGCTTTTATTATGAATTTTATTCCGATTTTTGGTTCAATAATTTCTGTAGGACTTACAACGGTTTTCTCTTTAGTTCAATTTTATCCAAACTGGGGAAAAACTCTTTTTGTTCTGATTTTTATGACTTCTGTAAATATGGTTCTGGGAAATATTCTTGAACCACGTATTGAAGGTAAAAACCTGGGGGTATCACCCTTCATAATTCTCATAAGCTTGTCTTTATGGGGGTATATCTGGGGCTTTACAGGGATGCTTATTGCAGTACCACTCATGGTTATTATCAAGATTTTCTGTGAAAACATTGAATATCTTAAAGGTCTTGCAATTTTGATTGGAAATGATCCAAGACAACAGCCTCAAGAGCAGGAAGAGAAGAAAGAAGCTTCTAATTAATTAAACAGTGTACTAGTTGCCTTTTCGTATAGAAAACGCAGATCCTCTTCCTGCAGCGTTGTATAGCGGAAATCTACACAGGAATATAAACCATCACCACTACGATATATTTTATTTACTACACTTGTAACAAATATATCTCTTGTAAGAATTGGACCGCGCTTAATGGAGAATGAAAGCTTAATTCCATATTCTTCATTTGTAAAGAAGGTACAATTTTGTGTTTCCATTCCAACTACAAGTCTTTCATGATCTACAAAGAGAATTGAAAATGGCCTTATACGATTTTCCATTGCTTCCATTTTCTGAGTATGTGGTTCTGTAAGATATTTGCAGACAGGAATAAGCTGAAGACCGTTACCTGCATTCTTTTCCTGTTTTGCCTGCTCTACAAAGAGTTCAAGCAATTCCTTTGCTTTTTTCTGATATTCCAGAGAAATAATTTTCCAGACAGGACGAACAAAAAGTTCAAGGCCTTCTTCTGGAATACATTTCAAATTTAAGTCTTTTCTTGATTTGCATTCAAAATATATTACCGAAGAAAAATCATAATCAGATTCTTCTTCCATATCAGAAATTCTTTCTATCTGATCTGGAATTGAAAGAGAAAGTCCTTTCTTTGTTTCTTTTACAGGAGAAATAAAATAAAGGCCTACACGATTAAAATAAAATTCAACCTTAACATTTTTATCAGCAAAACTTGATACTGATTGTGGTGGATTTTCCAGAAGAATTTCGCCATTCTTTTTTACTCTTATATGTTCCCCTTTAATGGCAACCGGAAAGATTTGAGATGTAAGGGAACGAATCTCGCCTTCCATATCATCTTTGTCAGATGATAAAGGCTCTTCTACTGGAGTTAATGTTACAGGTACATTACCATCAATAAGATACTGAAGTACAAGTTCACGTTCTATTCCTGTAAGTTTGTCATGCTCCATCATACTTTTTTCCACCTGTTTATAGTAATCTGGTAAAACTCATTATTTCCACTGGAATTTAGAAATATCGTTACATCTATAATACCACAGGTTGTATAAAAACGCACAGGAATCTGCATAATTTCTGAACCGATAAAAGGCTCACCAAAAGTCCATTTTGTAAAAAGTCCGTCAGTATCTATTTTTGCCGGATAGTTTTCTTCAAAATTATTTTTCCAGCCTTCTTCAAGGTCTTTTATAAAGAATACATAGTTGAAAATGTATTTCCTGCTGAAATATGCATCTGCACCTGAATGATTTTCTGATGAAAGACAGTTGCAAAAATTATTCATCTTATCCTTTATTGAAGGGCGGATATTTCTTGTATCAAGGCTTCCAAAATCGTCTAATTCCGGATAAACAGGCTCTTGATTTGTCTTTGAAATTTTGAAGATTTCTTTGCTATATGGAACTTCAAGTCCAAGTTCTATTGAATTACGGTTAATAGTTTGTGAGAGTCTTTCTTTTTCAAGTTCCTGAGTCCAGGTTATACTCTGTTCTTTCTCTTTTACAGCCTGCTTGATTGTATCATTATCATTGTAGACAAGTTTTGTTTCTGAAGTATTTTTACAGGCAGCTGTTGATAGAAGAATAATAGCAGAAGAAATTATATATATGTATTGTCTTAAGTTTTTATTCAATTTAAGCTCCTGCCTTCTTATAATTACTTTTTGAATGCTATTAATAATAACATACTTTATAATCATCGTCATTAACAGAAGGCTAAAATTATGAAAAAAATATAATTTTTTTTCATAATCTATTGACACAAATTAGTATAAATGGTATAAATTAAACATCAACTGACGGGCAGTTAGCTCAGCTGGTACGAGCGTCTGGTTTACACCCAGAATGTCGGGAGTTCGATCCTCTCACTGCCCAGCTTAAGACACTTCATTTTGAAGTGTCTTTTTTTGTTTAAACGGATTTTTTTTGCATTAATTCGGATCTCATTTCTCCCGACATTCTGTCAGAAGTCGCTCACTCCCGTTCGCTCCTACCCTTTTATCGGATAATCCTAAACAATTGCTTTCGCAATTGTTTTTAACGGATTTCCGATTTTAGGGTGTCGGGAGTTCGATCCTCTCACTGCCCATCTTAAAAGACTTGGTTTTTTACCAAGTCTTTTTTATTTAACGACGTTTTTTTGTTTAAAGCAGCCTGATCCTGTGATATAATTAAGGAATCATTTTTTTTATTGGAGGATTAAAATGAAAAAAATCATTGCAATTCTGGCAGCTTTACTTCTTACTGGAAGTTTGTGTTTTGCTGCTGACCCTGCGGAGGGATTCTGGATTAGTGTAGACGAAAAAACTAACGAAGATACTGCAGGCTGGAAAATCTGGCAGGAAGGTGGAAAGCTTTATGGAAAAATCCTTTCTGTTGCCGACAAACCACAGGATGAAAAAGCAACTGGTGGTAAAGGAAAGACTTACGACAACTTTATGAAAGGTGCTGATGTAGGTACTCTCACTGTTGTTGGAACTACCTGGATCTGGGACCTTAACAGCCAGGGAGACGGAAAATGGGCTAACGGCTATATTATTGATCCGGGTGACGGAAAACGTTATAAATGCCGTATCACTTTCCACAAGGGAGACGGAAAGAAGTTTAAAGGCGATACTCTCGAAATGCGCGGAGAAGTAGGACCTTTCGGACGCAGCCAGTTCTGGAAGAAATCAACTGAATCTGCTGCAGCAGGTTTACGCTAAAATAATTTTATAACAGGAGTTATGTGTGGCTAATCTTTTTTCACCTGATGGTATTGTACTTCTTGCAAAAAAGCCCGGACTTACTTCGTTCTCATCTTTGCACAGTATAAAAAAGGCATTAGGTACAAGTAAGGTTGGTCACACAGGTACTCTCGACAGCTTTGCACAGGGTCTTCTTGTAGTATGTACAGGAAGGCTCACAAGGCTGGCAGGAAATATTACAGAATTTGATAAATCTTATGAGGCTGTAATCAAATTCGGCGAAGAAACAGATACACTAGAATATACAGGTAATATCATAAAAACAGCCCCACTCCCCACCTTAGAAGCCCTTAAAGAGGCAATCAGTAAATATACAGGAAATATAATGCAATCCCCTCCTTCCTTTAGTGCTGTACACGTAAACGGAAAAAGGGCCAGTGATCTTGCGCGGGAAGGAAAAACTGTTGAGATTCCCCCCCGCCCGATTACCGTTTACGAAGCAAACTTGCTGGAAACTAAAACTGATTCACAGGGATTAATCGAATATTGCAAAATCTCTTTTACTGTTTCTAAAGGAACTTATATCCGCTGCCTTGCCAGGGATATTGCAAAAGAAGCATGCAGTGCAGGACATCTGGCCGGCTTGTACAGAACCCGTGTGGGTAATTTTGATATTAAAGATGCTGCAGGTTTTAATGAACTTGCAGATTTTTCAATAGACTCTTCAATTCAAGCAGCAAAAGAAAAAATTGATTTACAAAAGCCATATCCGGATGATTTAGCTTTGCAGAAAGAAATACAGAATAAAATACGCGGCTGTGACCGTTCAACAGCAAAATTATGCGGTTTTGAGTCTATTACACTTAAAGACCAGGCCGCTGAAAAAGACTACTGCAATGGTAAGCCCCTTCGCTCTGCCCTTTTTACCTGTAATCTTCATGACCTTGATCCAGGTGCTTTTTATGCTGTTTTTACACAGGACGAAATATTCAGGGGCCTTATAGAAAAAGAAAGCGGTGGTCGAATCCGCCACCGCTTTGTAGTTAACTAAAAAAGCGGTAGTTTCGACAAGCTCAACCACCGCTTTCATCTTATTCTTCAGAAGTCTTTTCTGCTTCGTTTTCCTTTTCCGCTTTTTCCAGCTCATTCAGCTTTTGAACCATATCAAAACCGGCTTTCATACCAGCATCCACAAGGAACTGAAGCTTTGGAAACTGACGTATTCTAAGCTTCTTTGCAATTTCGCGCTGAATAAAACCAGCTGCAGCCTGAAGCCCGTCAACTCCCTTCTTAACCTGTCCATCCGGAAGGAAAGAAGAAACATAAACCTTTGCATATCCCAGGTCTGTAGTTACTTCCACACGATTAATGCTCAGGAAGGTTGATACACGGGGATCTTTTACCTCCCCGCGCAAAATCAACTGGGAAATCTCGTCGCGGAGCTGGTCATTCAGTCTCTGAATACGATACTGTCCCATTACTGAGCTCCTTCTGAACCAGCAGATGTTACATTACGCTTTGCAGCCTCTGCCTCTTCTTCGGCAATAGTCTTACCAAGCTTCTTTGCAACTTCTATGATTTCGAATACTTCAAGCTTATCACCAACCTGGATATCCTGCCAGTTCTCTAAGCCGATACCACATTCGTAGCCTACGCTAACTTCCTTAGCATCGTCCTTAAAGCGCTTGAGGGAAGAAATCTTTCCGGTAAAGATTACGATACCGTCACGAACAAGGTTTACGCTTGCAGAGCGACGAACAATACCTTCTGAAACCGAACAACCGGCAATTACACCAACCTTTGGTACCTTGAATGTATTGCGTACTTCCACCTGACCGATAACTTCTTCTTTTGTATCCGGCTGAAGCATACCTTCCATAGCGGCCTGAATTTCCTCGACACACTTATAGATGATATTGTATTTTCTGATTTCAACCTGTTCCTGCTCGGCAAGAGATTTTGCCTTTGGTGTAGGACGTACATTGAAACCGATGATGATTGCATTTGAGTCTGCTGCTGCCAAAGTAACATCAGATTCATTAATAGCACCCGCACTTGAGTGAATAACAGAAAGGCGGATTTCGCGGGTAGAAAGCTTTTCAAGAGAGGCCTTGAGCGCTTCTGCTGACCCCTGAAGGTCTGCTTTAATGATAACCTTAAGTTCTTTAACTTCACTGTCTTTAATATCACTGAAGAGAGTATCGAGAGTTGTCTTCTTAACTGCCTTAGCAGCTTCGAAGCGCTTAAGCTCCTGACGCTTTGCAGAAATAGCACGTGCATCCTTTTCGCTCTCAGTTACCTGGAATGGATCACCTGCATTTGGCATTTCTTCCATACCAAGAACTTCAACTGGAGTTGAAGGACCAGCTTCTGTAATGCGGCGTCCTCTGTCATCAAACATAGCACGAACACGACCAGAGTAAATACCGGCAACAAACGGGTCTCCCTGGCGCAAAGTACCACGCTGTACAACTACTGTTGAAACAACACCACGGCCCTGGTCTACACGTGATTCAAGAATCTTACCTTCTGCACGGCATTCGTAGTTTGCCTTAAGTTCAAGCATTTCAGCCTGAAGAAGAATTGCATCAAGAAGATCATCAATACCTTCTTTCTTAAGAGCAGAAATGTGTACATACTGAGTATCTCCACCCCATTCTTCCGGAGTAAGGCCCTGCTCAGAAAGCTGAGTCTTAACACGGTCCGGGTTAGCTTCCGGCTTATCAACCTTGTTTACTGCAACGATGATAGGAACCTTTGCATCCTTAGCGTGAGCAATAGCTTCCATTGTCTGAGGCATTACACCATCATCAGCAGCTACTACAAGAACTACGATATCTGTTACCTGTGCACCACGTGCACGCATCATAGTAAATGCTTCGTGACCTGGTGTATCGAGGAAGGTGATTTTTCCCTTAGGAGTTGAAACTGAGTAAGCACCGATAGACTGAGTAATACCACCTGCTTCTCCTTCTGCAACATGTGAATGACGGATAGCATCCAGAGTCTTTGTCTTACCGTGGTCTACGTGTCCCATTACAGTTACAATTGGAGGACGAGGAAGAAGTTCTACACCATCATCCTTTTCGCTTTCAATTACAGTTTCATCATAAAGGCTAACGAGGTGAACCTCACAGCCGTATTCTGCGGCAAGAAGAGTTGCAGTATCAGAATCGATTGACTGGGTGATGGTAACCATCATACCCATGCCCATTAATTTTGCGATTACTTCACTTGCCTTAAGGTTCATCTTGCGGGCAAGATCAGAAACCGAAATAGTTTCCATAATATCAATTGACTTTGGAACTACAGAAGCCGGAGTTTCAACCTTCTTCTTCTGACCAAAGAGATTGTCATCGTACTGCTCTTCGTCCTTGCGGTTATATATCTGTTTTTTGCCTTTGAATGCTTTTTTAGCAGGCTGGCGTGACTGATCAACTGGAGGAACCGGAGCTGCGCCGCCCATTCCGCCTGTGCGAGGTCTAAAGCCTCCCTGTCCGCCCTGGCCGCCACGGAAACCACCCTGGCCTCCCTGACCACCGCGGTTAAAGCCACCTTGTCCGCCACGGTTAAAGCCTGGACGTCCGCCCTGACCATTATTGTCGCGGTCGCGGTTCTGGTAATTCTGACGAGCCTGTGAGCCAGAGAAACCTCCGCCCTGACCATTTCTGTCACGGTTATAGCCGCCTGGTCCGCCCTGGCCGCCACGATATCCGCCGCCCTGGCCTCCCTGACCACCGCGGTTGAAACCACCCTGTCTAGGTTTGTCTGAAAGATTACCTGCCTTTACGTTAGGACGAGCAGAGTTAAGTTCAAAAGTACGAGCTTTTGTTCCTTCAGGTTTACCAGCAGAAGCTGCCTTTTCTTCGTTTTTATGCGAAACTACTGCTGCAGTTTCGTTTTTCTTAACGACAACATGCTTTTGAGGCTGTGTATTTGTTTGTGGATTTGCAGGAGTCTTCTTTTTTACAACGACTACCTTTTTCTTTTCTGTTGAAGCATTAGCAGGAGCAGCATCCTGCTGCTTTTTATGCACTACAAATCCGGGCTTTTTTTCGTTTTCTTCAGCCATTATTATCTCTTACCTTCCTTATTCCTCTTCAAACTCAAACTCAACGCCACACTTTGGACAGTGTGTCATATCAAGAGTAATCTTAGCGCCACATTCAGGACAGAAGTACTCTTCTTCCTCTTCTGCAGCAGCCTCTGTTTCTTCAGCCTGAGTTTCTTCTGCAGCAGCTTCAGCAGTTGTCTCAGGTTCCTCTTCTTCAACAAATTCTACATTTTCGTTAATCAGCTGATTTATCTTATCAAGAGCTTCTTTTGAAACACCTTCAACATTGATTGTTCCATTGTCATAAGCTTCAACAAAGTCCTGGAACTCTTCAATTCCGGCAGCCTTAAGAAGTTCTGCAACTTCTGTATCAACTCCAGGAAGCTCAGAAATCTTAGAAATCTCTTCAACATCATCATTAAAGAGGTTACGTGCATTCTGAACAGTATTGAATGAAGAAAGATCAAGTTCTTCGGCCTGTTCAATTGTCTTAACGTCGATATTCCAGTCGCACAGGCGGTTTGCAAGGCGAACATTCTGTCCCTGGCGGCCGATTGCAAGTGAGAACTGAGAGTCTTCTACAATTGCAAGAGCCTGTTTCTTATCAGCATCTGTAATGATTACACGCTCAACCTGTGCTGGTGAAAGAGCGTTTTTGATGAATACAGCAGGATCAGCATCCCACTTAAGAACGTCGATTTTTTCGTTCATAAGCTCGCGGATAACATTCTGAATACGAACACCACGAAGACCTACACAAGCTCCAACAGGATCTACTTCTTCACGAGCAGAAGAAACTGCAATTTTTGTTCTGTAACCTGCATCGCGAACGATTCTGTTAATTTCAACAGTTCCGTCAGCAATTTCTGGAACTTCTTTCTCAAGAATTGAGCTTACAAGCTTTGTATCGCTTCTTGAAAGAACAAGCTGGATTCCTGTATTTGTAGGCTTTACATCTACGATAAGAGCCTTAATTCTGTCACCCTTTTCATATACTTCAAGCTTTGACTGAAATTTTGTAGGAAGGAAACCTTCGATGCGGCCTGCGTTTCCAAGGTCAACAAAGATGTTTCCATTGCGCTCGCGCTGATGATATCCGATAATCATCTCGCCAATCTTGTCTTTATATTCGTTCATCAATGATGTTTTATAAGTTTCATTCAAGCCCTGATGAGCAGTCTGTTTTCCAACAGTTACAGCAGAACGGTCAAAAGTTTTAGGGTCTTCAAGAATATCAATTTCATCACCCTCTTCTACTTCATCTCCTGCAAGCTTTCTTGCATCTTCAAGTTCAATTTCCTTTACAGGGTCGTAAACACCGTCTACAACAACTTTACGTGAATAAATAGAAACATCCGACATATCATCGCTGAACTTAACGATTGCGTTTTCATCATCACCATAAGTGCGTTTGTAAGCAGCTTTCAGAGCCTTTTCAATTGTCTGCTTTACAGAATCCTCTGAATAACCTTTTTCCGAAATCAACGCTCGGATTGCTTCTGCCATTTCTGACATCTTTTAACTCCTCGGGAAAAAAGTCCCTAAAAAATATTCTTATTTATTGTCAAATTTTGCTTTCGCAATATTTTCATAAGAAACCGAAAACTTATTTCCGTCTTCAGCTTCCAGAGTAACCTGTTTATCATCAGCAGAAAGAATCTTTCCGCCAACCCAGTCAGTTATTGTCTTATCCCAGACACGAACTGACCGTCCTGTAAATACAGCAAACTCTGCTGCATTTTTGATATTGTGTTCAATACCAGGACTCGTAAGCTCCATCATAGTATCTTCTGTTCCAAGCAGGGCTTCCAGACGTGGTAAAAGAACTCTGTGTACCTTAGCACAATCATTTACTCCGATATTTCCATCTGGCTCTGTCGAAGCAATCATTGCAGAAATTTTTGTGGTAGTCTTTGAAGGAACGATTTTAAGCTCAACAAGTTTGTAGCCCATTCCTTCTACAAGAGCTGCACACTCATCATAATACTTAATGCTTTTGTAAGATGTGTATTCCATAAATCCTTGAATAATCCGGCGGCAACAAATAACCGCTTTCTGGCAACAAAAAAGACCCGTGGGCCTCACGAGTCTTTTTAATAATTATATTAAACTGACTATTACAATATAGAAGAAATGTATGATTTTGTCAATTCAATAAAGGCACTAATTGTCTTAAATGTCGATTTTCACTATTATAATCGAAAACAAAATTAGATGCTGAAACGTCATCCTGAACTTGTTTCAGGATCAGCATGACGTGGTAGAGGATACTATGAAGACAAACGCACTTAAAGGCATGAAAGATATTTTACCGGCAGAACAGAAACTGCGCGATTATGTACAGGGAAAGATTCTTGAGACTTACCGCGCATCCGGCTTTGAACGCATTTCTACTCCAATGCTCGAGGATGCAGAAAATCTTGATAAATCTGACGGCGGAGACAATCTTAATTTGATTTTTAAGGTGCTTAAACGAGGCGACAAACTGGAAGCTGCCCTTACCGCAAATCCTGTTGATGAAAAAAATCTTTCTGATATGGGACTGCGCTACGACCTCACCCTTCCTCTTACCCGCTTTTTTGCAGCAAACCGAAATGAACTTCAGTTTCCTTTTAAGGTAATTCAGACAGACCGCGTATTCCGTGCAGAACGACCTCAGAAAGGACGCAGCCGCGAGTTTGTTCAGTGCGATATTGATATACTTGGTGATTCTTCCTGCAATGCCGAAGTTGAACTTATTGATGTTACAGCCCGCGCCCTTATGAGCATTGGCTTTAATGATTTCTGTATCAACATTAACGACCGCCGTATTCTCCGCGCCATGCTGGAAAATATGGGCTTTGCAGCAGATACTCTTGATTCAGTTTGTATCACTTTTGATAAGATGGACAAAATTGGAGCAGAAGGAGTTGAAGCAGAGCTGACAGAAAAGCAGATGCCTGCAGCAGCTGTTAAGGCTCTTGTAGATTTCATTAAGGAAGCTTCCGGAGCTGAGATTTCGGTTGATTCTGTTGCGGCTAAATGTGCTGACAGTGCAATTGCTGATGACCTTAAATACATCATTTCTACTGTAGAAAAAGTTGCAGGCGGAAAATATAAAATCAAATATACTCCAAGCCTGGTTCGCGGACAAGGCTATTACACCGGTGTAGTATTTGAAATTGCAAGTCCTGCCTTCAGCGGTGCAGTTGGTGGCGGCGGACGCTATGATAACCTGATTGGTAAGTTTATAGGCCAGCAGGTTCCAGCCGTAGGATTTTCCATTGGTTTTGAGCGTATCTGTGGTATTCTTCTTGAACAGGGATATAAGATTCCTGGTGCATTAGAAAAGTGTGCTCTTCTCTATGATGAGCAGACAGAGTTCCAGACAGTTCTTGAGGCTGCTGAAAAACTCCGTGCGGATTACTCTGTAGCAATCCTTCACAAAGCAAAGAAAATGGGACCTATGTTTGATATGCTGGAAAAACAGGGCTATACCAAGTTTGCTCAGTTTAAAGACGGCGAATTGACTATAAAATAAAATCTTCGAATTGAACTCCCGCGCCGTCTTCTACGTCGCGGGATATTTTTTTGCCCATTAGTAAATCATAATATTCTGGTGAAATACCGGGAGTCAAAATCTTTTCTGTACGTAAAATTGCTATATCGGACTGGCTAATAGTCTCGCCTTTTTTCATGGCACGCATAAAGTGAAGGCTGCGGTTTGTACGACCATAATTTGCTTCTTCGGCTGAGGCAAGACGTTTTACTCCGTCACCTAAAACTGTCATAACGCGTTGGCGACCAAACTGTTCAGCCAGTTGTTCTATAGTACGCTCCATTCCAAGGGCCTCGCCGTAATGGCGGAAAGTTGCCTCTGTCTGATGTACTGTATGAACCATAAGGGCAAACTGTTCAGGTTCAAGGGCAACAGGATCATCGAGTCCGCTTGTCTGTCGGCTTAAAGTAAAGTGCTTTTCTATAATTGTTCCGCCACAGGCTGTACTTAAAACCGGAACCAGTACAGGATCAAGGCTATGATCGCTCAATCCTGTTTCAATTCCCAATACATTGTGTAAAGTAGAAATAAGGCGGATATTATACTGATCTTCCGGGGCCGGATAACTTGTAATGCAGTGAAGTAATGAAACTCCCTCCCTGCCAACAATTCTTACAGCCTTATCAATATCAGCTAAGGTTGAAACGCCGCTGGAAAGAATAACCGGTACGATGGCCTCGCCACGTAACTTTTGATTTTGTCGCCAGTCGCGGAGTGCTTCAAGCATTTTATAATGATTTAATTCCGGGCTTGCAATCTTTACAAAATCGGGATTAAGTTCTAAAAGCTCGCGAAGACTGCGCAGCCCAAAAGGAGAACAGCAGAATTTACAGTCCTTTGAATGAACGTAATCCATTATATCTTTATAAAATGATACAGGGCATTCCAGCTGCTTAAAGCGTTCGTAGAGAGGAATGTTTCCTGTAGGTAGTTTTACATAGCCTGTCTTGGGATGTAAAATCTCATCTGCATAAACCCACTGGAACTTTATTGTGTCCGCTCCTGAATCTGCAGCAGCATCAACAAGCTCTTTAGCCTTTTCAAAAGAGCCTTCGTGTGAAGTTCCAATTTCTGCAATAATATTGATTTTACTTTCTACCATGTTTTATTCCCGATATTAGTTCTCGCTGCTTAACAGGCCTTTAGAAATTGTTTCTGCCTTATATCTGTTACTGAAAATTGAGACACAGCTTTGAGGAAGCCAGCCGCCTTCAAAGTAATACCAGTTTTCTTTATCAGCATCTACAGACTTTCCCTTTACCTGCAGGATTTCTCCCTTGCGGCAGTGACCTGCAGTTGCTGCTCCCCATTCATCACTTTCCTTAAAAACTGCATAAGGTTCTGTAACAACGGCCCATTCAACATCCGGAGCAAGGGCTAAAGGATGAGAATCATCAAAAACAATTACTTCTGCAGTTTTCTTTTTACAGGAAGCAAAAAAAGATGTAAGACACAGGATTATAAGAATTAATATAATTGATTTATTTACACTATTTACTTTCATTTTCACACCATTTTTTTACAGCATCATAAACAGAAAGATCAGAATCTACAAAGTTCAATGATGGAATTTCCTTAATATCGGCCCACTTATACTCTGTGTGTTCAGTTAAGATAAAAGGCTCTGCAATTCCGTCATGAGGAAAATGCACTTCAAGAACATCCAGAGTACATGGTTTGTTTTTATGTTCAAAAGAACCTGAAGTGATTTTTCTGCCAACCTTTACGGTTACTCCAAACTCTTCCTGCATTTCACGGATTACAGCGGTTTCCAGGTCTTCACCTTCTTCAATTTTTCCACCAGGAAATTCCCAGCGTCCTCCCATATCTCCGACCAGCTGACGCTTTGCAATAAATATTTTTCCGTCTCTATAATCAATACAGGCAATAGACCGGCTCATAAACTACCTCTTAACTTCTGCAGAAAGCTCCTTCTCATAGCCCCCCGCGTTCAAAATAACGTCTACACGTATTATATCATAATCCGTAAACTTTGTACGAATATACTCTTCTCCATCACTATAAACAAGCTGGCCATTTCGTTTGTCGCCAACCTGTTGGTTAGGATCTATAGCAAAAAACTCTGCATCAATCGGAACTGGGCCTCTTTCTCGGCTGCGGCTGCTTCGTTTCATTTTTAGCTGAACATATACCTCTTCTTCGTAGGAAAAAGCTGTCAGTTCAAAGTTAATCCCCGCAAGAGTAGTACCAGACCTTGTTTTATTAAGGCCTGTATAAATCCAGGTAGCACCTACAAAGAAAATTAAAGCGAAAAAAATGTAGCGGTTCTGTTTAGTTAGAAAAATACGAAAGCCACGGACAGGCTTCATTTTGCCCTCGTAATAATCCTTTACAAGCTGCGGAGCCTTTGCTATACGCTCTTCGCGGTTATAGTAGAATTTAAGTTTTTTATCTGCCGGATCATCCGGCACTATTTCTTCTACATCTTCAAACATATGGATTGCTTCGCTCCTCTCGCAATGACCTGCTGCCACCTAGTTTTTCAAAATTGCATCAATCAGATTATCAGTTCTGTACCAGACAATCCGCGCCCTTTCCTTCTCCAGATAAAGGGCTGTAAGAATTCCATCCTGAGAAAGACACATAGTATCGAAAACAATATTTGAATGATTGGCCTTAAAATGACGGCGAAGAATTTTCTGGCTTTCACTTTGAATCATTTCAATATTAAAGCCATCTTCTGTTTTTACAATAAAGAATTTCCAGCCGTTTTTTGTAACTCCCAGAAAGTCATAAGGAATGCGGTATGTAAGTTTGCTGTAATCTGAAACTACTGATTCTTCATAAGGTGGAACAGAAACCGGCTCTTCATAGGTTCCGCTTTCTATATTAAGGGGATAAAGCAGGGTCTGGATATAGTTAATTCCAGACTGAACCTTAGAATCTTCATCAATATAAGTTGAGTAATAATCAATCTGAACATAAAGTCTGTAAGAAACCGGATCCGGTACTACATTCTGAATTGTAAGGAAAGTGTCTGTAGTCTCATCTTTTCCTTTTACAGAAGGGGCATCCCGGGTTGTAACCGGAATCATATACTTTAAAAATCCGTCACTTGCAAACCAGTAAACTAAAAGTCCATCCGAAGAAGATGCAACAACAACAAGTTCATCTTTAGATGTTGTGTAAATATTTTTAATATAAGGAAATGGAGTTCCGCCTGGTCCCTGCTGTCCTATATAATCTACAGCAGAACCGTCTCTGGCAAAACGAAGTACCGTATGGCTGTAAAGAGTTGTTCCATCATCACTTTTTTCCTGTCTGTCCCAGGGAATTGAGCAGACTGTATAAACATTTTTATTGGAATCTACTGCAACCATTCCCGGATAATCAAATGGATAGGATATTTCATGATGAATACTCTTGTCTGGCTTGTTGGAATTTTCAAGAAGACGTGCTGTCTGAGAATCTTCATTATAAAAAAGAGTTAAAAGGTCCCCATAAGAGTTCAGTTCCAGGATTTTTTTTGACTCTCCATTCACTATATAGAAAAATCCGTCTTGCATGGCAATACCAAAGCGAACATTTCCTACATCATTCAAATCTGAGATACTAAGCTGCTCTTCAAAACTGCCGTAAGGAAGAGAAAATAATTCTGTTTCACTGATTGACTGTACCGTTTCATTTCCAAGGCAGGATGTAAAAAAAAGGCCTGATAATATAAGTCCGGCAGCAAGTAAAGTTTTTCGCATATTGATATTATATATTTTTTTCCTTGCCGACACAACAAATAATATAGTAAATTCTATATAAATAGGATATAATAGAATATCTATAAATTTTTAATTAAGGAAAAAAAATATGTTTATTGATAAAGTTCTTACCGCGATTTTTGGTACACAAAATGACCGCGATGTAAAAGCCCTTCAGCCGATTCTTGCTGCTGTAAACGCAAAAGAAGAATGGGCAAAATCCCTGAAAGCAGAAGAATTTCCGGAACAGACTAAGAAGTTTAAGGAGCGTCTTGCCGCAGGTGAGACTCTCGATGATATTCTTCCAGAAGCCTTTGCACTCTGCCGCGAAGCTTCATGGCGTGTAATCGGTGAACGTCCATTCGATGTTCAGATTATGGGTTCCATCAACCTCCATCAGGGAAAAATCACAGAAATGAAAACCGGTGAAGGTAAAACTCTTGTTGCTGTTGCACCTGCCTATCTTAATGCCCTTACAGGAAAAGGCGTTCACGTAGTAACTGTAAACGATTACCTTGCAGAACGCGATGCTAATTCCCGCCGTCCTATTTTTGCCTACCTTGGTTTGACCGTTGGTGCAATTCTTTCTTCAATGGATAACGAAGCCCGCAAAGCTGCCTATGCCTGCGATGTAACTTACGGTACAAACAACGAGTTTGGTTTTGACTACCTGCGCGACAACATGAAGGTAGACCTTAAAGACAAGGTTCAGCGCGGCTTTAACTACTGTATCGTCGATGAAATTGACTCTATCTTGATTGATGAAGCCCGAACTCCTCTTATCATTTCAGGTGCCGGCGAGGATGATACCTATAAATATCATGAAGTTGATAAATATGTAGGCGAACTTAAAGAAGTTGAAAAAGATCCTAAAACTGGTGAATACCCGGATGAAAGCTTTATGACTCCAGAAGAGCGTGCCGCAATCGAAGGAGACTACACAATTGATGAAAAATCAAAACGTGTAAGCTTTACAGATAAAGGTATGCTCCACATCAACGACATTCTTCACAAGCATAACCTGATTACTGGTTCTCTCGAAGATGAAGAGAACTTTGAATACACCCACTACTTCACTCAGGCCCTTCGCGCTCACCTTCTTTTCCATAATGATGTTGATTACCTTGTCCGCGACGGAAAGGTTGAGATTATTGATGAGTTTACTGGTCGTGTTCTCGAAGGCCGCCGCTATTCAGATGGTCTTCACCAGGCTATTGAAGCTAAGGAACATATCCGCATTGCTCAGCGTAACCGAACAATGGCAACAGTTACCTTCCAGAACTTCTTCCGTATGTACGACAAGCTTTCCGGAATGACCGGTACTGCCGCAACTGAAGCAGTTGAATTCAACAAGATTTATGGTCTCGACGTTGTAGCAATTCCTACTAACCTCCCTGTTGCCCGTAAAGACGAAAATGATGAGGTTTACCTCAACGAAGCAGATAAATGGGAAGCAATTGCAAACGAAATTAAAGCTGCACATGACAAGGGACAGCCGGTTCTGGTCGGTACAGTTTCTGTAGAAAAATCAGAACATCTTTCTGCCCTTCTTACCCGTAAGGGAATCCGTCATGAGGTTTTAAATGCTAAAAACCATGCCCGTGAAGCTATGATTATTGCCGAAGCCGGTGCCAAGGGTGCCGTAACAATCGCAACAAACATGGCTGGTCGTGGTACCGATATTAAGCTTGGCGGAAACCCTGAATTCCGCGCTCAGAAACGTGCCGGAACCAATGCTACAGAAGAACAATACAAGGCAGCCCTTGAAATTGAAAAGGAAAACTGGAAAAAAGATTACGAGGAAGTAAAGGCTCTCGGTGGTCTTTATGTAATTGGTACAGAACGTCATGAGTCACGCCGTATCGATAACCAGCTCCGTGGACGTTCTGGACGTCAGGGTGACCCTGGACGTTCTAAGTTCTATATTTCTATGGATGATGATTTAATGCGTCTCTTTGGTGGCGAACGTATGAAGGCTATGATGAGCCGAATCGGTATGCAGCCGGGAGAGCCAATTGATCACCCTTGGCTCAATAAGGGTATTGAAAAGGCTCAGCAGAAGGTTGAAGACCGAAACTTTGAAATTCGTAAGCATTTGCTTGATTATGATGATGTTTTGAATGAACAGAGAACTGTAATTTACGAGCAGCGTGATACAATTCTTGCAGATGACAATCTTTCAGAACGTGTAATGAACAATGCCCGCGAAGAAGTTGAAAATCTCTTTGATAACTATGAATACGAAGCAAAACATAACAAGAACAGCACTGCACCACTTGCAGAACTGCAGGAAAAAATCAGAAATACCTTTGCTCTTCAGCTTCCTTCAGATTCATATACAAGAGAAGCTGTTATTGCCGCCCTTCAGAATGATATTACTGAAAAAGAAACACTTGCAGGTAAGGAAAACTTCAATATGTTTATCCGTTACCAGTATATTACAATGATTGATAAAAAGTGGCTTGATCAGCTTGAAACTCTGGAAGGTCTTCGCGAAGCAGTAGCTCTCCGCTCTTACGGTTCTAAAAACCCTCTTACAGAATATAAGATTGACGGCTTTAATATCTTTGATGAAATGCTGGATACAATCCGTAACTCGGTAATGTCACGTGTATTCCGTGTACGCGTACAGCTTTCTCCAGAGGCAGCAGAACAGCGCCGCCGCATGCTGGAAGCTCAGCAGCAGAGCATGAATGCTCAGCACTCAGAAGCCGGTAATACTGCTGCCCAGATGGCTCAGAACACAGCAGAGCGCAGTGCTCACTCTAATTTCAACGGAGATCAGGCAAGACGCCAGGCTGTAAACTCTGCAATGAATCAGCGCTCACAGGGCGATAACGTAACTGTTCGCCGAACAATGCCTAAGGTTGGACGTAACGACCCGTGTCCATGTGGAAGTGGAAAGAAATATAAGAACTGTTGTGGACGTTAGCTAAAACAGGACGGTGGTTGAGTAAGCCGAAGGCTGTATCGAAACCACCGTTTTTTTTACACCTTTCCTAATCTGCCCAGCGGCCAGAAACGGAATACAGGTTTACCAACGATATATTTTTTATTGATATATTGTGGTGCCATCATTGAATAATATGTTACAGAAAGAGGATCATGCTTTGTAAGGGCAGTTTCTTTCTGTTCATATGAATGACGCAGATCCAGAGAATTAAATCTGTTATCACCCATCATAAAATAACAATTGTCCGGAATATATTGCGGATTTCCCTGAGAATCATTTGCAGGGAATACCGGCATATTTCTTGAATCCAGCAGACTCTGAATATACCAGTTTAATATTCCGGCTTCATCATAAACAAGAGCAAGTTCTTTATCACTTGACCAGTCATTTTCAGGTATTTTATCGTAATTAAGTCTTGCAAATTCTACAATCATTTTTCCAAATGTAATTTTTGTCATTACATTAAGGCGGTAATTTGATTCTGAATAATAATCTCTGATTTCATTTTTTGCAGGAATCCAGGATGTAATAAACTTTTCAAACCACTCAAGTCCACCTTCCTGCATCATTAACTGTTTTGAAAGACTTGCTGCATTATTAAAGAGCTGATATTCAAAAACAGATGGATTTGTAAATCTACCTGCATCTTTATTCACAGCAGTCATTTTTTTCAATTGTTTTACAAGTTCCTTTGCCTGAAATTCTGCAGCAGTCAGATCATAATTACGTCTGCTCTCTTCAAAATCAAGAATTGTCTGATATTCATCTGAATTAAATGGGAAGTGCTGAATATAAGGTTTTAATTTTGAATTTACTGCATTCAAGTTCCAGCTTGCATATTTAGCATCCAGCTGAACTGGTTCAAACTCATCGCTGTCAGCGGTTCTGCGATATAGAGTTCCATCCTGCATTACAAGCTGTTCCCCTGGAAGTCCGGTAATTCTTTTTACCAGAGGATCTGCCTTAAGCTCTCCATCTGCATCTTTATTAAGATTTACAGTCATAATGCTGAACATATATATTAACTGTGAAGTAACGGTTTTTACCTCTGATTTTCTATCCATACTGTAATGAGGATTTCGCAAAACAATAGTATCTCCACGCTTGTATTTACGGAAATCAGGAAGGCCTACCTCTGTCAAAGGGAACTTTGGACCACAATCAATTTTAGAAACAAAAACCCTGTCCTTTATAAGGAAAGTTGGCACCATTGATTCTGATGGAATCTCATAAAGCTGCATGAGAAAAATCTGAAAAATCAGGACAGTAAAGATTGACCAGAAAAAGGCATCTATCCAGTCTACAATTTCAAAAAGAACTTTTGCTCCACCCTTGAATTTTCTTTCTACAGGAGCAAGAGCCCAGCCCTGAACTATTTTTGCATTCTTAGCGGGATATAAAACCCGTGAAGTAAAATAAGCTAATACAAAAACAACTAACCAGGAAATTACTGCAAATACATCTACAATAAAAGGTGTACCTGTGTTTCCTGCGCGTCGTATAATAAAAGTAATAAAGAAAAGATATGGAAGATATTCATTCAGTTTAATAGCTGCATAAATACGGCTTCCATCGGTATCTATATAAAGCTTCTTAAAAAGAAACCAGCAGGTAAGAGCTAAATAAATAACTGATATAGGAAAAGCCAGAAGCGATATATCTGCATGAAAACTGAGATTTAATAAAGTAAAGAGACAGGCTGCTGCCAGTTCAATTATTGTAAGAAGTTTATATTTTTTGAATTCTTTTGATAGTTCTTTTTTGTTGCTCATATATTCAGTATAACAAATATCAGATTTTTATGTAACAAGTAAAAGATGGATTGCCACGTCGCTACGCTCCTCGCAATGACAAAAATCAGTCATTGCGAGCCGAAGGCGAAGCAATCCATTGCTTCATAAACTCGTATAATTTCTTTAAGGTCTGTATAATTCTCACCTTTTATATACTGGAAAGGCGCATCGGTTTCAGCAAGTATTCGTTCCGGAGGCAACTCCTTTACACAGGCAATAGCTTTTTTATTTCCATTTAAGAGCTGCTTCCCAAAAGAGAAATATCCGTTTATTCCGCGTTCCAGAAGAGTCCTTGCTTCCACCGGAGGCCCCATAAAGGAATGAAAAAGTACTTCCGGTAGTTTTTTTAATTTTTTGGAATATTCAAAAAGCTTATGATTTGCCTTGCGGCAGTGAATTACAAGGGGCTTATTATATTTCAGGGCTAAATCAAGCTGAATATTAAAAATTTCTTCCTGCAGACCGGTAGTCTTCTTAAACTCTTCTGTAAAATAATCAAAACCAGCCTCACCTATAAAAGAGATTAGATTTTTGCTAAGCAGTTCTTCCAGAAAAGCGGCACTTTCTTTTATATTTTCATAAGCGGCATTCTGGGGGTGCATGCCATATGCCTGTATTACGCAGGAAGGGGCTGACTGCTGCAGCTGGAACTCCTGTCTGCTATGGGCACAGGATATTCCCATCCATTCGGCATCATCAAAAACAGGCAGTTCGATTCCATGTTCCCTGCAGACTGCATAATGAAAGTGAGCATCAAAGAGTATTTTTTGAGAAAAATCTGCATTTTTTTGCATTTTTTTTGAATATTTTTCTAACATTATTTCTATTATATCCGAAAATAAGAGTAATGCGACAGTTTTGCGTGACACTTTAAATCATTTTTTATATATGGGAGTAAAAAGAAAATGAAAAAATACACACTCAAAAGCATTGGTAAGAATACTGATTACATGACAATCATCCGTGAGATGGAAGATGGCTTCGTTGTAAAAATCGTTCGTGATATGGACGGATACGAAGATGTTAAAACTGATTATATTTCAAAGGAACTCTTTGACAGCTGCATCCGCACAGGTTACCTTACAGAAATTACTGAAACTGTAAAGATGGCTGTTAATGCATAGATAAGAATAAAAAAAAACTAGTCCTCTTGTAAAAGATTGCCGGCAACACCACCGGCAATTTTTTTTTATTAATCTGTCATTGCGAGGAGCGTAACGACGTGGCAATCCATTCCTTAGCCTGCTCAATTCTTTCTTCTTTGCTTCCAGGCTCCAGCCAGTGGATTTCTACACCTTTCTTTTCCATCATGCGGAACCAGGTTTCCTGTCTTTTAGCAAACTGACGGATTGCAATAAAAAGTCCTTCAAAAAGTTTTTCCTTTGATTCAATTTTTCCCTGTAAAAACTCAGAACAGAAACGGTATTCAAGCCCAAGCTTTTCAAGTCGCTCCCAGCTTATGCCGCTGTCATGAATAGCCTGAACCTCTTCCAGCATTCCTCCGTCCAGACGCTCACGCAGACGTTTGCTTATATTTTCCCAAAGCTGAGGACGAGGTAAAGTAGTACCGATTATCAAGGGTTTAATTTCAGGACGCTGCACAGAAGTAGAATCTACTCCCTGTTTTTTTGCTTCTATAATTTCAAGAGCTTTTATTACGCGGTCTTTTTCAAGAAGATCAGCTTTTACATGTAAATCCGGCTGAAGTTTTATAAGGCGTTCCGCAAGAACTTCCAGAGGAGTTGCTTCAAGCTCTTCATGCAGCTTTTTATTTTCAGGCAGAATTACCAGCTGATAATCACGAACAATGGCATCAAGGTACATGCCCGTTCCTCCAACCACAACCGGCAATTTTCCCCGCTCCCTGATATCCTTAAAAGCCTTATAAAAATCCTGCTGATAATTATAAACATTGTATTCAGCCGGCAGCTCTGTTATATCAATAAGATGATATGGAACTGCAGGTCCTTCTTTGCTCTCTGCATAATCAGCCAGATCTTTTCCCGAACCTATATCCAGGTGGCGGTAAGTCTGGCGGGAATCAGCAGAAATAATTTCTCCGTTAAAGGCACGGGCTAGAGCCACACCTATGGCAGTCTTTCCTACAGCAGTAGGCCCGAGAATTATTATGCAGTTATAAGGCTTTTCACCAGCAGCGGATATTGAACTAGAGGACACGGCAAACCACACATTTTAAGTATTCTGATTTAGGATAGCCAAGCAATACAGGATGATCAGGACCTGCTCCACGCTTTTCCAGAATCTGAATGCGCTTGTGACTGTCCATTGCAGCATGCATAAGCATATCACAGAACATATTTGTTTCCATAAAGTATGAGCAGGAACAGGTAACAAGGATTCCTCCCTCATTCAAAAGACGAAGGGCACGAAGGTTGATTTCCTTATATCCGCCGTAAGCCTTTTCTATCATCTTTGCAGATTTTGTAAAGGCAGGCGGGTCAAGAATAATTACATCAAACTTTTTACCTTCACTTTCGTACTGCTTAAGCAGATCAAAAACATCTGCACAAACAGCCTTCATTACGCTGCCGGCATTGTTCAGTTTAATATTATGCTCAACCATCTCAACTGCTTCCGGAGAAATATCTACAGAAGTAACCTCGCAGGCACCGGCTTTAAAGGCATTAAGGCCAAAGGCTCCTGTGTGGGTAAAGGTATCGAGAACAGACTTTCCCTTACAGAAGCTTGCTGCAGTTGTACGGTTAAATTTCTGATCAAGGAAGTAACCTGTTTTCTGACCGTTTGCAATATCAACTCCAAGCTTAATTCCGTTTTCTACAATATCAAACTGAGTTTCTCCCTTACCATAAATCCAGCCGGCTGTCTGCTCAAGTCCTTCCTTATCGCGAACACTTGCATCACTGCGTTCATAAATACAATCCGGCTTACAAACCTTTTTTAATGCTTCCAGAATTTCCTTACGGAATACTTCGCAGGAAAGAGAAAGAAACTGAACAACAATAATTACACGTCCGCTGTCATCGCAGAAGCGTTCGCAGATAAGGCCCGGAATAAAATCAGCTTCACCAAAAATCAAACGGTAAGAATCGCTGTCTTTATAAAACATGCGGCGCATATTGTAAGCGTCGAGAACTTTCTTTTCGTAAAAGGCCGCAGGATCTGACATAATTACATCTGCATGCTGGCTGCCAATAAGGCGTACAGTAATCTTTGATTTTTTATTAATTATACCGCTTCCAAGAAAACCACCGGCTTTTGTATAAACTTCTACAGTAGCACCATCCTTAACGGAACATTCACGTAAGGCTTCATTTTTCCATTCTGATTTATCATCTGCAGAATCTGCTCTATGCTTAATATGAGAAATCTCATTATCAAATACCCAGGGAAAGCCCTGCTGAATTTCTTTCTCTTCTTTATTATTCAAAAAAACTCTTGGAAAATTATTCATACTCATGCCGCCTATTATATCAAACTTGATTATTCATCACAATTACACCATAATCAGCTTATGCTTTTTATTTTTGATATGGGTGGAGTTGTTACAAACACCTTTAAGATGGATTCTATTTATAATAAATTAAATATCAGCAAAAGTGATTTTATGAATATCTGTAAATCAAATAATAATGATATCTGGCATAAGCTTGAAACAGGAATTATTTCTGCAAATGAATTCTGGAATGAATACAACAATAGAATTAAAAGCATACATGATGCCATTGCAGCACAGACAGATTTATTCCGCCTTTTCTTTCATCCTACAGAAAATATTAAAACAATTGAACTAATTAAAGGCTTGAAGGCTAAGCACCGGGTAGTCTGCGGAACAAACACTATCCAGAGCCATTGGGAAAACCATATGGAACGTGGTGACTATTCTTATTTCCATCAGACCTATGCTTCAAATAAAATCGGCTGTGCAAAGCCTGATCCACATTTTTTTGAATTGATTTTAGAGGCAGAAGAATGCCTGCCCGAAAATGCTTTTTTTACAGACGACAAGGCAGAAAATGTAGCAGCAGCCGCTTCCCTTGGCATTCACGCAGAACTGTTTACAAGTGCAGAAGAATTAACTAAAAAATGGGAGCGCTACTGCTAAAAGGCGGAAACTAAAAGTCCAGGTCAAGATCATCAGAATCATCAATTCCTTCAAGATCTTCACCTGTCTTTTCTGTTTCATTTATCTGTTTTTTAAGTCGGTTTGCCTGATTAATTTCATACTGAATATCAGCGAGTCCCTTTGCAACTCTGGTATCAGGATTAGCATTATAAACTTCGGTCATCATCTTTTCAGCCTTAGAAAGATTTCCCATTGCTTCCTGAAGAATTGCAGCATTATAGCCGGCTTCTACAAGACCTGTTTCTTTATAAATTTTCTGGAATTCATCAGAAGCCTTTTCAATCATTGATCTTTCAGCCATTTCATCCGCAGCTTTCATGCGTTCTTTAAGAACCTTATCTTTAGTTTTGCATTCAAGCAATTTAATTGTTTTTGTGACAGTATATGGCTGAAGTTCCTTTAAGATCTTTTTTGAACAATTTCTGATATATGATTCAATAATAGAATATGCACTCGGCAAATTCCCTTTATACTCATATCTGTAAGATGAATCACTGCAACGGTATTCATTTACTGCAATTACCTTATCAGTTGAACTATCTACAATCTGATATCTGAAATTAAAATCAACTTCTCTTTTCCAGTAATGAACAATCTGATATTCAGCTGCCCGGTCACCGCTTGCTGCCCTTACAAGTTTTCTTTCATCATATTTTCTGTCATTAACAGAAAAATATGAAACTTCACCTGTCAAATAAACATCTGCCGGATTTAAGGTACCTTTTCTTAAGGCCTTCTCAACAGAATCTGAACTTACAAGTTTGATATATGGAGAATTAATAAGACCATGTTCAATCTGACTGTAAAGACTGTCTATTATAAGCTGTTCATCAGCATCTTTGATTTTAAAAATCTGATAGAAAGTATTAATAAGGATTTCAGTTCCCAGGGAAGTTTCATATTCTTTATAATAGTAATAAGGCTTAAATGGAAGTACCGCAATTGTTCTGGCTCCGTTCAAATCCAGCTGAGCCGGTCTGGTGAGATTCACATTTACGGTTGTAGCACATGAAAAAAGAAACAGATTAATAAAAATCAGAAATAAAAGACCTGAGATTCTGATTGATTTTTTCATTAATGACATAAGCACAAAACTCCTTCGCAATTCCAGTCTATTTATAATTGCCATACATTATAACACTTCTATTGAATAAAATCTTTCCTAAATATATAATAATTCAATTTTTTTATATTATTTTCAATAATAATATATGGAGCAAATATATGAATACAGCATTACCGAATACGGAAATTATTCTCCACATTCTTTTTTCTGTTGGTATCATCGTAATCGTAGCAAAGTATTTTGGTGTTCTTGCAAAGAAAATTGGAATTCCTCAGGTAGCAGGAATGATTGTTGCAGGGCTGCTTCTCCGCTTCCTACCTTTTTTTAAAAACTTCGGAAGAACTGATTCAAACATTATTTATAACGAAGCAAATCAGTTTATTTCTTATATGTCCGAAATCGGCGTAATTTTAATTATGTTCTCTGCCGGTCTTGGTACAAACCTTAAGTCTCTGGTAAAATCTGGATTTAAAGCAACTATTATTGCAACTAGTGGTGTATTTGTTCCCCTTATAATGGGTACACTTATGGCAATGTGTTTTTTTGGCACAGACAGCTGGGGTTCTGTAAACTTTTTTAGGAGTGTATTTATCGGAACAATCCTTACTGCTACTTCTGTAAGTATTACTGTTGCCACACTTAAGGAGCTTGGAAAAATCAAAAGTGATATTGGACAGACAATTGTAAGTGCTGCCATTATTGATGATGTAATTGGTATTGTTGTTCTTACTATTGTCCTTGGTGTAAGTTCAGGCAAGGGCGGATATCTTGGAATCATTCTTAAGACACTCGCCTTTTTTGTCTGCGCCATTGTTACTGGTTTTATTGTTTACAGACTTTTCCGCTGGTATGATAAAAGACATCCTCGTTCACGCCGCATTCCTATTTACGCTCTCGGTATTGCCCTGATTTTTGCTTTCTGTGCAGAACATTTTTTTGGCATCGCAGATATTACAGGTGCCTACATTGCAGGTATTGTATTCTGCAGCCTTAGTGATGCATCTTACATGGAATCAAAGATTGATATTAATGCCTATATGATTTTCAGTCCGATATTCTTTGCAAGCATCGGCCTTAAAACAGACCTTTCTGGAATGAACCTGAATCTTTTATGGTTCTCAATCGCCTTTGTAATTGTCGGATGTATTTCTAAAATAATTGGCTGCGGTGGAATTGCAAAGTTTCTTGGCTTTAACTGGAAGGAATGCCTTCAGATTGGTGAAGGCATGATGGTTCGCGGCGAAGTAGCCTTGATTGTAGCAACAAAAGGTCTTTCTGCAGGACTCGTTGACTCAAAGTATTTTACTTCGGTAATTCTTTTGATTATTGTTTCTTCTATGATTGTACCTGTTCTGCTGAAAAAATCTTTTACTTCTAATTCAGAAGAGACTCCAGCTGAGCAAACTCCTCAAGCTTAAAATAATAATTATCATCTTGCGGGCGGCCAAAACCATAGGCTGCCCAGATAAATGGTACCCCAGCCTTCTTACAGGCCTCATAATCCCCCTGGGTATCACCTACATAGACAGCAGCCTTTAAGTTATTACGCTTTACAATAAGTCTTATATTTTCATCTTTTAATAGTCCTGTATTTCCAAAGCATTCAAAGTCTTTTATATAATCCTTAATCCCGTTCTTTTCCATTACAACTTCTATGTAGCCGCTCTGACAGTTGCTTACTATAAAAACAGGAATTATAGCCGAAAGTTTTTTGATAGTTTCTACAACTCTATCGTAAGTGATATTTTTTGTATTTTCTAAAAGAGCTTTCTGTTCATATTCGCAGCATTTTGTCATCAGTAAATCTTTTTCTGATTTTGAAAGATTTGTAAAGAGATTATCTGCAAT
>Ga0247608_10000766_pt1 | contig 49243 bp, 44 predicted proteins | sample 176DNAGHGlowgp2_FD_193490 | JGI IMG/M metagenome (GOLD analysis project Ga0247608, IMG submission 193490) | Sheep rumen microbial communities from Palmerston North, Manawatu-Wanganui, New Zealand - 1766 DNA GHGlow gp2 | ecosystem: Host-associated > Mammals > Digestive system > Stomach > Rumen ...
ATCCTGGCCGTTGCAGACAGCTCGGCAGAGGGCAGCGGAAAGATTACGGGCGGATATGCAACGCACGGAGGCGGCATCAACAACACCGGTACCGTGATCCTGACAGGCGGAAGCATCACCGGGAACAGAGCAGAGGATTCCGGCGGCGGCATCGCGAATTACGTCAGCCTTGTTATAGAGGGCGGAACCGTGACCGGCAATACCTCCCTTACAGAAGGCGGCGGGATCCTGAACACGGCAAAAGCCTATATGACCCTAGACACCGCTGCTGTATCGGGTAACAGTGCGCCGAAGCATACCGATATCCTGAATTACGGCTCTATGAAAACAATCGGCGGCAAAACAGTCGATTTCGCTGCTGTGCGGTCGGCTTTGGATCTGGTCACAGTGCTGCCCGCAACGGTACTTGTGATTGTCTTGTTCTGCGCGATTTATCTTGACAATTATCTGAAAAAAGAGCAGAAAAAAATCATGTATCTGATCTCTGTATTGGTGTTTACACTGATTTTGCAGAATTATCTCGATACATGGGTCTATCTTGCGGGAAAACCGATTCTGTTCCGCACGGCTGTCTCTGTTTACGGTTACGCGGTGCGCCCCGCGATATTGGCGCTGTTCCTTTCCATTATCAGACCGGACAGGCAGTACAGGCTGGTATGGGCGGGAGTCGGCATCAATGCTGCGGTTTATCTGACGGCATTTTTCTCGCCGCTTGCATTTTCCTTCTCGTCATACGGCCATTTTCTGCCCGGCCCGCTGAATCCGTGCTGCCTGATTCTGAGCGCGCTGCTGCTTCTCTATTGCTTTTATCTGACATTCCGGGAATTCCGTCCGAAAACGAAAAAGGAAACGTGGATTCCTGTATTTGTGCTTTTGCTGATCTGCCTGGCAGTTGTGCTGGATGATACCCTCGAATACAATGAGCTTTCTGTCAGCTTTCTGACAATTGCCGTCACAATCGGCTGCATCATGTATTACATCTGGCTGCATCTGCAATTTGTGCGCGAGCATGAGCGTGCACTGCGGGCAGAGCATCGCATCCAGATTATGATGACGCAGATTCAGCCGCATTTCCTGTTCAACACTCTGTCCGCCATTCGCGCACTGTGCATCAAAGACCCGGAAACCGCCGTGCGAACCATCGGACTGTTCAGCACATATCTCCGCAGAAATCTGGAATCTCTGGATCAGGCAGAGCTGATCCCGCTTGCAAAGGAGCTGGAACACACCCGCGTTTACACTGAGATTGAAACAATCCGTTTTCCGCATATCCGGATTGTGTACGATATCCGGGATGAAGCGTGCAGTGTCCCCGCACTGACCATACAGCCGCTTGTGGAAAATGCGATCCGTTACGGCGCACGCTCCAGAGAAGAGGGCATTGTGAAGATCATCGCCTTCCGGGAAGATCACGCGCATCTGATTGTGATTGAGGATAACGGAATCGGCTTTGATCCGCAGGCGGTCAAAAGCACGGGCGGAACGCATATCGGCATCCGGAATGTCCGGGAGCGTCTGGCGCAGATGTGCGGCGGCACAATGGAAATCCGCAGCAAACAGAATGAAGGCACGAAGATTATAATTCGGATACCCGCGCAAAAGGAGTAAGGCACAATGAATATACTGTGCGTTGATGATGAACCCCTGGCTCTGGAGGATACCCTTACCGTATGCAGCAGCATGACCGATGTCTCGGCAGCCGGCTTTACAAAGCCCGCAGAAGCATTGGAATGGATCCGTTCCAACCCTGTGGATATTGTGCTGCTTGATATTGATATGCCGCTTGTGAACGGAATCACACTGGCGGAACAGATCAGACAGCTCCGGAAAGGAATTGCGATTATATTTCTGACTGCCTATAAGCAATTTGCCTATGATGCATTTTCCGTTCATCCAAGCGGCTATCTGCTGAAACCGGTTCTGCCGGAGACGCTGAAAAAAGAACTCGATTATGCAGCTTCCGTTCATAAAAAAGCATTCACGGCACACATTGAGGCACGCACCTTCGGCAGCTTTGAGCTGTTTGTTGACGGCGAACTGGTTGTGTTCAAGCGCTCCAAATCAAAGGAACTGCTGGCATATCTGGTTGACCGCCGCGGCATCAGTGCAACCCGCGCGCAAATCTCTGCGGTGCTGTTTGAGGATGTGCCTTACGATCACGGCAGACAAAAATATCTGGATACCATCATTCGCTCGCTGCGGGATACACTGCGCGAGTACGGGATTGAGGAGATTTTCCAGATGACGGTACAGTCCTGTTCAACAAGCCTGTTACACGAAAGGTAGGAAAACAGTTTAAGCAGGTGGATATTGCCTCGATGGGGCAGGATATCACGGTAAACCAGATCATGGTCAAGACCGCGAGCCTCTCGACGCTGATGCCGGGGTATGTGAATCTGATCTGCGAGAAAAATATGCAGATCGGAGAACAGAGCTATCCGCTTATCACAATCCGGGCAGATATTATCGCATCTGTGAATCAGCAGAGAGCACTGGAACCGGAGCTGGTGGATGTCAAGCAGATTCCGTCCGTATTCGGAGCATCGGATACGGCATATCCGTATCTGATCTCCGGCAGCCGTATCATCTTCCCGAACGGCGGAGACTGGGTTGTGACACCGGATGAAAGTGCGGGCGGCTATTATCGAATCCTGGTCGGTACTGACAGCGATTCGATCCCGTATGCACAGGTTCAGATCCTGACGGATATCCTGATAGAAAAAGATGAGAAAGAGCGGGCGAATGTGCTCAAAGCAGGGCTGATGCTGGAAAGCGAATCACTCGGAATCCGGCAGGCAATTATTGTCACCTACAATGAAAACGGGCAAATGGAGCTGACTGCCGCGGAGGGATCATAAATGAAAAACCATCGGAAACCGGAAAAGCACAGTGCGGAATACAAGGCACATATGCGGGAAATCAAAGCCGTACTGTGCGGAAAACTCACGCTCAGAGAAGACAAACGTCTGGCGGTGTCCGATAATTGGTTCGGCAATCGGTGGGGCTTTGAGGACGGCGCACCGGAGACATTTCTGTTCGGCGTGACGCGGAAAGAATATGTGTATGACGCGCCTGAACGGGAGTATGCGCGCGCCCGGTATAATATGTGCAAGCTGGTTGAGAGCATCGGGAAAGCGCTGTATCTGGAGACCGCTCCGCAGAACGCTGCCTGCCTGATGAAGCACATATTCTTCCGCCCGGTTGTGCTGGAATTCGGAGAACGCACAGCGGAGGATGACACACGGGAGCTGGTGCTGTATGGCTACTGCGGTCGGACACTGTTCGCGAGACTGGCAATCCGCCATGCGGTGAAACGATTTGAGAAAGATCTGCCAAAACGGGTTTACCGCAGAGGAAAACCGGAGAGAAAAGAGGAGAAAAATGGAAAAACTGAGCATCAAGGCAAAAACCGAAAATCTTGACAGCGTCACAGAATTTATTGAATCGCAGCTTGCGCCTTTGGATCTGCCGATGCGCACGCAGATGCAGATCAACCTTGCGGTTGAAGAGCTTTTTGTCAATATCTCATACTATGCCTATGCACCGGGAGAGGGCATGGCGGTCATTGCGGTTTCACTGACAGATGACAGGCGCATCATCATCACGTTTATGGACAGCGGCAAGCCTTTCAATCCGCTGGAAAAAGATGATCCTGATATTTCAACGCCGCTGGAAGACAGGCGAATCGGCGGACTTGGCATACTGATGGTCAAAAAAAGCATGGATAATGTTTCCTATGCGTATCGGGACGGTCAGAATATTCTGACCATCGAAAAACGCATAGAAGACTGACTGCCGGAAGCTCTGAGATGATCCGTACTATATAACATATCTGTGAGGGAATTACATGAAAGAGATATTTGGTTTTAAGTTCGGCGGACTTCAGCATAAGATACTGAACATCGTTCTGATCGTCATTATCACAACGGCCATCTGTATGGTCGGTATATCGAGGTTCAGTTCCAAGCGCCTGAATGAGGTTGTCAATCGGACAAGAGAAGAACAGCAGACTGCGATCGCAGACCGGTCTACGGATACGCTGATGCAGAGCATTGATGCTTCGATGACAAAGACCAATGCGCTTCAGGCGTATATTGCAGATGATATGTTTTCGGATGTCCGGTCTGATGTGATGACACTTCAGTCTCTTGCAACCGGGCTTTTTGAATACAACGGGGAGTTTGAGCCGGTTCCGTATGATCTGCCGGATCCCAAAAAGGCAGGGGAGTATACCCCGCAGGTGCTTTTTGAGAAGGGCATCGACTATACGCAGTCGGAGCTCCTCAGAACCGCCGCACAGATGGGCACCACCATGACCGCGATGTGCACCAATGCGGACTATATGTATAACTGCTACATCGGCCTTTCGGACGGAACATTTTTTATGATTGATCCGCACCCGGAGAATAAGTACGACGAGAACGGCGATATCATTCCGATTCCGGTAAGACAGAGACCGTGGTATACACAGGCGGTCGAAGCGGGCGAACTGTGCTTCACCGGCGTGATGCCCGATACATATCTGGGAACACTGTGCGTTACCTGTTCTGCTCCTGTCTATGCGCACGGCAAGCTGATCGGTGTTGTGGCAATTGACCTGTTCCTTTCTTCGATGGAAGAATATGTGAACGAATCCGCAAAGAACGGCGGCTTTATCTGCATCATCAACGATCAGGGACAGGTTGTTTTTGCACCGAAAGGCAATCCGCTGTTTGAGGTCGAGCAATTTGAGAATTCCGAGGACCTGAGAGAGTCCGACAGCAGTGAGCTCGCCGCATTTATCTCCTCCGCGCTGACTGTCTCGACCGGCCTGCAAAAAGTCGATGTCAACGGAACAGAATACTATATGGTCGGATCCCCGATGGAGACCGTCGGATGGGCTGTTGTTTCTGTGGTCGGAAAGGATCTCACCGAGCAGCCTGCTCAGATGCTGATTCAGGAATATGATGAGATCAACAACCGGGCAAGCGAGGACTACGCTGAATCCAAGAAAATGGTAGAGAAGCAGACAGTCTTCTTTTTCGTTCTGATTCTGCTGGTCGGCATTCTTGTCTCGCAGTTCGTCGCGGGCAGGATTGTGAAGCCGATCGAATCCATGACAGACGATATCATTGAGGGCGCTAAAACCGGAAAGCTGTTCGAGATGAAACCCATCTATAACACCGGAGACGAGATTGAGGTGCTCGCCAAATCCTTTGATGATCTGTCTCGGAAAACCAAGCAGTATGTCACGGATATTACTGCGATTACTGCGGAAAAATCGCGCATCAGCACAGAGCTCTCGCTTGCAACGCAGATTCAGGCTTCCATGCTGCCGCATATCTTCCCGCCGTATCCGAACCGGACCGAGTTTGATATTTTCGCGCTGATGGAACCCGCAAGAGAAGTCGGCGGCGATTTCTACGACTTCTTCCTGATTGACGACGATCATCTCTGTCTTGCTATGGCGGATGTTTCCGGCAAGGGAATCCCCGCGGCGCTGTTTATGATGATCTCGAAAACGATTCTGCAAAGCTGCGCGATGCTCGGTATCTCTGCGGGTGAAATCCTCATGAAGATGAACGACGCACTTTGCTCAAACAATCAGGTTCAGATGTTTGTGACGGTATGGGTCGGCATTCTGGAAATCTCAACCGGAAAGGTCACCTGTGCCAATGCAGGACATGAGTACCCGGCAATCATGAGAAACGACGGAAAATTTGAGTTGTATAAGGATAAACACGATGTTGTCATCGGCTGGATTGAGGATCATCAGTTCCGGGAATATACGCTTCAGCTTGAACCGGGCAATAAGCTGTTCCTGTATACGGACGGTGTTCCGGAGGCGACCGACAAGGAAGAGCAGATGTTCGGCACGGAACGCATGATCGACGCACTGAACGCAGAGCCGGATGCATCTCCGGAAAAGGCCCTCAAAAATGTCAGGGAAGCAGTCAGCGGCTTTGTGAAGGACGCAGAGCAGTTTGATGATCTGACGATGCTGTGCGTTGAATACAAGGGCAATGATCCGGAAAAGAAAAAGTAATCATAAAGCAACAGGGAGCAGGATTGTATCATCCTGCTCCCTTTGTTTATCTTGCTGTGCCCGGATTCTTGCCGCTGCGGATGCATTCTTTGTCTGCGCAGCGGAGGCACTGCCGCGTGCCTGCCAGCCCGAAAGTCCCTTTTCAAAGTAGGAATACAGCAGTGTCGGGTCATTGGGATCATTCGGTACTTTGCTGCCCTTCGGGAATGACATGATATTGATGTTCCAATTAACTCTTGAATATTAAATGCGCAGGATAAATGTCGATATGCAAGGAAGAAAGCCGCCGCCTTGCTGACGCAAGGCAAGGTTTTCTGACGCCGCTGATCGGCATTTAGACAAGCGGATAAGTTCAAGAGTTAGTTGGGGCATCAATAATAAGTATTGACGAATTCCGCGAATTATGATACAATACTTTTGGAAAACCGCAAAAAGGAGTAAAACATGGAATACAAATACAAAGCGTTTATCAGCTATCGCCACATTGAGCCCGATATGCAGGCTGCCGAAAGACTGCAAAAGATTCTCGAAGCCTACAAGCCGCCGAAGTCTCTGGGCAAAAAAAAGGAAAACTGGCGTATCTTCCGGGATGTATCCGAATTACAGTCCAGCAGCGACCTCAGCGAGATCATTAAGAATGCAATTGAATCGTCGGAGTATCTCATCGTGATCTGTTCGCCGCAGTATACCGAGTCCAAGTGGTGTTTGCAGGAGCTTGCACGGTTCCGCGCGCTTCACGGTAACAAAAACACGAACATCATCACGCTGCTGGTAAACGGCGATCCGCGGCAGGCATTTCCTGAGGAGCTCACCTATACCGAAGTGACCGCGACAAATGAAAAAGGTGAGACGGTTACGGTCAGGGAAGAAATTGAGCCGCTTGCTGCAAATATTGTTGCGGATAATCTCAAAGATTCGATGAAAAAGCTGAAAACCGAGTCTCTCCGCATCGCCGCGCCTTTGCTGGGATGTGATTTTAACGATCTGTTCCAGCGCGAAAAGCGGCGCGAAGCGAAAAGAAGGCGTCTGATATTCGGCGGTGTGTCGGGTGTTCTTGCGCTCATTTCCATTATCAGTGTTGCGGCTGCCGTGACCGTCAACAGCAAGAATAAGCAGATTCGGAAACAGAACGATCAGATTACCGAGCAGAACGAGCAGATCAAGGCGAAAAATGACGAGATTGAGAGCAAGAACAGCGCGCTTCTCATTGAAAATTCCAGACATCTTGCCGTAGAATCCGAAAACCTCTTTATTGAGAATGATCTGATTCCTGCAATGAAAAAGGCAGTGGAAGCTTTGCCCGCAGAGGGCGAGGACAAGCCGGTTCTTCCGGAGGCGGAATACGCGCTTTCCCGTGAGCTCGGTATGTTCCGTCATACATACCTTGCACCGCAGCTGTGTCTGAGACACGACTGCGCTGTCGAGCAGCTTTCGTTTATGGGCGGCGGCAAGTCGGTTGTTTCGACAGATGCGACAGGAATTTACTTCTGGAATGCGGAGACTGGTGAGCTGATGCGGAAAATATCTGCCGATGACAGTGAATTCGCATCCGATTCAGGAAGCACAGACAAGCTGACGGCATATTTCGAGATCAGCACCGACAAGACCGGAACAATATTCACGAATACAGGTGCTCCGGGCAGTATCAGATATGAAATTGACCCTGTTTTCAATCGGGTTTATGGCAGCTTCATTCACGCTGTCGGGGAAGATGAGCCCGGAACAGGCGGGGATGTATACGTCTATAATTCTGACGGCGACCTGTGGCGCATCGACGGCGCAACCGGTGAGACAAAATGGAACGTTCCGCAATCGGAGAACGCGCATTCCTGCTATGATATCCTGTTTTATGATAATAATGTTCTGCGTATATATCAGGAAAAGAACGTATTACCCGGCGGAACCGTCATCATGAAGGATGCGTACAGTCTTGAGATGATTGACAATGAGACAGGCAGTATAAAAGACACCGTAAAACTGGAATTCAGCGGCGATTCGATTGGCTTGCTCCGTAATTTTGAAATCAAAGCGATGCATGACGGCGTAATCTTTATGGATGAAAATGACGGTATGCTGAGAGCTTATGAGACAGAAAACCACGCGATGAAGAATGTTCGTGAAATTGCGGTGGATTATCCTGCTCCGTTTGCGGTAAACAATTGCAGTCTTCAATTTTACGATCACGAGCCGCTGCTTGCCGCGTGCAGTGTTTCTTTCAGCCCTGCGACGGAGTTTACCCGCTTCAATGAGGATATGACGCAGAAGAAATGGAGTGTTTCGCTTCCGGTCAACTATCAGAAAAACGGAAAGACATTCCTCATGCCTGCCGGTCAGATCAGCTTTGAGCATGATGTTCTGGCTGTGACGACGAACCGCACGGTCTCATTCGTGGATTATGAAACAGGTGCGCTGCTGAAAAATCTGCCCATCGAAGGGGAGATGACAGATGTATCATTCAGCAGATACGGCTTCGTGATGTTTATGCTGAATAACGGTGAGGAATATCTGCTCAGCGTCAAAAACTATTTGACCGGAGATGATACGGACAACAGAGCATACAGAGTGCAGAAGCTGAATACGAATTTTTCATTTTGCAGTTACAGTCTCGGAAAGTATGTCACTGCTGAGAATTTCTCCAACACCGCCTATATCCAGTATCCGAAGCAGAATGCGATGTTCAGGGAAATCGACACAGGCGAATATATGTATAACCGGGATGTCATCGCAGTGACAAATGACGGCGCAAAAGCCGCTGTTACATCGACATTCTATCCGGACAACACCTACAATTCCGGCACGGAACTTGTAAATCACCTGTTCATTTTTGATTCGGCTTCCGGCGAATGCCAAGAGATCACATCACTTGAGAATTACAAGATAAACAGTGCTGTATTTTCAGACAGCAGCAGGCTCATCGTCAGTGCAAATGAGCCCGGGAGCAGTACGGATAAAATCATCTGCATCAATCTCGATGACGGGAAAGCCGAGGTAATAGAGAGTGCATCGAAGTCCGTGTGCATGGATGTGGGACTGATCGCTTCGGACGGCGGCGCATTCTATTTAGACAAGTCTGAAAAAGATGTTGTATTTGTGTCCGCTGACGGAACCGCAAAGGCATGGGCATCCGATGCAGACAGGGAAGTGCTGAACAGGATGTTTTCCGTTTCGGGCAGCAAGGCAGCGATGTATGCGCAATTCCGTGACGGGGAGGACAGAACGGAACTGACCGTTCACGATTTCTCCGCAGACAGGGATGTTACGCTTGACTGTGATGCAGGCAGTATTGCAAAGCGGAATGTTCAGCAGATATTCTGGCAGAACGCCTCCACTGTCGGCGTATTCTTCGGCGACCGTACCGTTTCGCTGTTTGATGCCGAAACGGGCAGCCTGAAAAGCACTGTCCCGCTTGGCGGTACAAGCCAGGAACCGGTCTCGGCTGCGGCAGTCAGCGATGATACCTTTGCCGTGCTCTGCCGCGATTCCAGTCTCTACGAGATGAATGACAAAGGCTTTACGGGAAGAAGCTGCCGGCTCGATTTTGCAGACGGCAAGGAAAATGATATCTTTTCGAGCGACAGTTCCGCTGCATTTCTTTTTGAAACAAAGCCCTTATCTGACAAGCGCTGCATCTGCGCCGTATGGGATCAGTCTCAGGCATGGGTGCTGGATGCATCCGGTTTTTCTGTCCGCTATCGGATCGACAATTTTGCTGCTGCTCCGGCAGAAGGCGATATAGTGTATATCAGCGATTCCGACCGGAATAAAACAGGTCTGTTCCCGATCTACACAACGCAGCAGCTCTTGGAAGCCGCGCAGACATATCTTTCGGCACTGGGTGAAGACTGAGATGCACGGGCAGAAGGATATGAACAGTACCGACAATCTGACTGCATTTGAAAAGGAGTACAGCGTCTTATGAAACACGAACCGCTGCTGAAGTATCTGCTTCGTTATGATGACATCGTCATTCAGGCGCATCACAATCCCGATGCCGATGCGATTGCTTCGGGATTTGCACTTTGCCGCTATCTGGAAAAGAACGGGAAAAAGCCGCGCTTTGTTTATGCCGGAGAACGCGAAATCAGCAAGCCCAATATGCTGATTATGCTGCACAAGCTCGGCATTCAGGTCAGCCATGTAAACAATCTGAATGAAAACGGCGCTCTGCCGCAGCTTCTGATTACGGTTGACTGCTTTCACGGGGAGGAGAATGTCGGCTGCTTTGCGGCGGAAACCGTCATTGTCATCGACCACCACCGGATCCCGAAGGGAAAGACTGTTCCGGAGCATTCGGTTATTAAGGAGCATTACGGAAGCTGTGCGGCTGTCATCTATGAGCTGTTCAGGGAGGTCGGCTATGACCTCAACGAGGATCAGAATATTGCAACGGCGCTCTATTACGGCTTGTATATGGATACGGTCGGGCTTTCGGAGATCAGCGAGCCGATGGACCGTGAGCTCCGCGATACCGCAAACTATAACGCCGCGCTCATCCGGCTGCTTGTGAATACCAATCTGACAGAGGAGGAACTCAGCATTATCGGCGCGGCGCTCAGCAATTGCAAATACTACCCGCACCCCGACGACTCCGCTGTACCGGATGACCCCGCTCTGCCGAAGCATCAGAGCGCCTATACCGTCGCGGACAACTGCGACCCGAACCTCCTCGGCATCATTTCCGATACGCTGATTCAGGTTGATATGGTCTCAGACTGCGTTGTCTGCTGTCCGTATCATACCGGATACAAGATTTCCGTCCGCACCTGTACGGATTCCGTCAAGGCGCCGGATCTTGCCGCGTTTATTACGCACGGATACGGCGGAGGGGGCGGACATGATAACAAAGCCGGCGGCTGCATCGACTGCAAAAGCGCGCTGCCGAACGAAATTATGGAGTTTATCGCCGGCCGCATCCGCGATTTCTTTACAAAGCCCGATGTCATTTTCGCCGGCAAAGATCATCCCGATTTTTCCGCAGCAGCGCACTTCCGGAAAAAGGAGACCGTTCTGGGCTATATCCCGACAACAGTGCTCTCGCCGGACGGAGAGGATATCCATATCCGGATGCTGGAGGGCGATATTACGGTCGCGCCTGATCCGGACATCTATCTGATGGTCGGTGTGATCGGAGAGGTTTATCCCATCAAACGCGGGAAATTTGAGAAAAAATATGTCGGATGCGAGGAAAACCCGGATGTGTCTGCATATTATTATCAGCCTTCTGCACGGATCGGGCAGAAAAAAACAGGCAGACAGCTCACGGATTTTCTGCGCGGGTGCAAAGCATCCGGAAACAGCGAGATTATCGCCGTGAGGCTGAATAATTTTACAAAGCTCTATTCCCTCTGGGATCAGGAGCATTATATGTACGGCACCATCGGGGATTATATGGCACATCCTGCACATGACGCAAACGATCTCTATATCATACGCGGAGATATCTTTGCACTGACATATGAAGTCTGCTGAATGCTGACAGACTGAACCGCCGTCTGCAATCAAAATTCAGACAGCGGTTTTTGTTACGCTTTCTTTCGGTATTCGGTCGGCGTCAGACCGGTGATGCACTTAAACTGCTTCATGAAATAGCTCTCGGCAGAATACCCGCACGCCGCTGATATTTCACTGAGCGGCAGGGCGGTTTCTGTGAGCATCCGCTTCGCTGCATCAATGCGAAATTCGATCAGATCCTCAAACAGGCTCTTTCCGAACTGCTGCTTATAGTGTTTTTGCAGTGTGCTTTTCGGGAGATCACTCTCCTCACAAAGCCGCTCCACCGTCCATGCTTCGGCGGGCGATTCCCGCATGAGCTGCCGTAGCTGCCGGAGCTTTTCCTGCATCACACCGCGATTTTGCGCGGATTTTGATACGGGCAGCGGTTCCGTATCCGCTTCCGGCAGGCGGTCGAGTGCTGATTCCAGCTCTGTGACAAAATGCAGCCAGCTCTCGTCGTATACTCTGTTTCCGGCGCATTGCAGCGCGATCATGCCGAACTGCCGCTCATTCATATGGAGCGGCGAGAGAAACACAATTTCCGGCTCTGTGCTGCCGGTCAGAAACGCTGCGGCACTGTTCTGCGGCAGCCTGTCACTGCGGATCTGCGGCAGGGCGCCGCTTTCATAGGATGCCGACAGACAAAGCGCACCGTCCGGTTCGCGGAGAAAGACACGCACACGCTCTGCGCCGTACAGCATTTTGCTGTAATACAGCGCCCGCGAGAGCAGATCGGGCATGGCATTTGCCTGTGCGAGATCGGGCATCATGCTGATGCCGAACATCGAATCCGCCCAGATGCGCGGGACAACGGCTTCCGGATCGGACACAAGCTGATTCGCCGGAATATTCGTGCAGCCGCAGGAGTGCCCGACACAAAAGCCGCTGTTCCGGAGCTGCGGCTTGCTGCAAAGCAGTCCGGTCAGATTCCGGTAGAGCCGCCGCACGGCATCCGCGCCGAGCTGTCCGTGATTGCGCGCATAGGTGGTCAGCGTCACCTCGGAATGATTGGAAAACGGATAGCCGTCATAGCCCGTGACCGCGACATCCTCCGGCACGCGCACACCTCCGGCGGTCAGCTCTTTGATGAGTGAAACCGCCATAACATCATTGCCGCAGACAACTGCATCCGGCATCGGAAGGAGACCGGAAAGCAGCTTTTTCGCATACGCGATTGCAGAATCATACCAGAATGTGCCGAATTCATAATATGTCCCGTCAAAACTGAGACCGTGCTGCGTCATGCGGTCCTTCCATGCGCGCAGGCGTGTCTGTGCCTGATGGCTCTCCGCCGGCCCGGTCAGACAGTAAATGCGCCTGTATCCGTGTACCTCGATCAGATGCTCGGTCAACTTGCCGAAATCGTCATAATCATCATATTGCGTGCTGTCAAATACCGGATGTGCCGTTTCATCGACTGTCATGACATATTTCTGCGAATCCAGCAAACGGCGTTCGATTTCATCAATCGCTTTCTGCCCCATTGTTGCTTCATCCTTCAGATACAAAAATGCATCAAAATCCGGCACATCTATCATGCGGAAGATTTCCCGCTCTGCCTGCGCGTGTGCGGGCAGAGCACTATCAAACTGGATCAGCGGCGCAAGAATGAGCGCATCGCAGCCGCAGAGCCGAAGCTGTGCGATTGCACCGCGCAGCATATCCTGCATGAATGACCTTGCCAGCACCGGCGCAATCACGCCGATCAGCGGTTTCTGTTTCATATGGCACCCTCCCGGTCTGCTTTTTTGTACTATTATATCATATTTGCGCGGGAATATCAAGATTATTTTACAGCTTGTGAAAATATAATTGCTGCAATTTGGACGATATTGAATTGACACGCAGATGAAATTGCGCTACAATAGAAATATACAGAGCGTTATGTTTCATGAAAATATGACATAACGGGAACAGGGGGAAATCATATGCATACAAAGAAAATCGCAGCCGCTCTGACAGCGGCGGTCCTGTGTCTGTCCGCGGCGACAGCACCGGAGCCGGTCATCAGGCAGGAATCCGTTTCTGCGGCGGGGATCACCGATATCCCGCAGGAATACCGCACCGCCTGCGACTGGATCTGGGCGAACCGCATCGAGACAGAGGGCTCCTGCAAGGGCTGGTCCACGATCTACGACCAGATCATTGCAGGAAACGGCACCGTGCAGTACATCCTGATCTGGCAGTCCTACGAAACGCTTACCCTTGCGCAGAGACAGAAGCTCCCGCAGATGCTGGAGGATGCACTCAACCAATGGAACGACTGCCTTGTCGGATACGATGACTGGCCGGTCGAGCACGTCAATGTCAAGGTCATCGGCTATGCGGTGCTGGACAAGAGCGTCTTGCAGGATCTTCAGCCGGATGAGGTCGTCTATACCGAAACCGCGGTTCCGTGGACACGCGACTGGCTCATCGAAAGCGGCATGGGCAATTCCAGTATTCCGGAATTGCAGCCCGCAGAGCCGACTGCAATCTCCCGGTATGCCCATTGGCAGGACAAAAACTGGAGCTACAACGGCAGCTATGACAACCGCTTTGATATGTATCTGCACGGTATTCACGGCATGATCGACATGGGCGGCGTCGGCTATCAGTACGGGCAGATTCTCTCTGACCATTCGATCGAGGGTCTGCTGAACGGCACCACCAGCGAGCATATCCTGCTGCATGAAATGGGGCATGGCTTCGGATATCCGGACTATTACGGCGCCGAGGGCGCATCGGACGGCTTCCCGCCCGGCGGATTCCCCGGCGGTCAGGGCTCGATCATGATGGCGGGGTCGTGCGGCTACATCAATACCTTCGACAAATACTTTGCGCAGTACACATGGAGCAAGCTCAAGGATGAGCCCGGACGCTTTGACCTTGCGGGCTTTTCGCCGGTCACGACGGAGCCGGCGGTCACGGAAACGACAGCGCCTGCAACAACGCCTGAAACGACTGTTACGACTGCACAGCCCCAAATTGCGGATGCCGCATTCACCGATACAATTGCGGAGATGCAGCTCACAGGGAACGGCGGCGTGATTCGTTTTGCAGAGCACGGCAGCTTTTCATTCAGCGGCGATGCCTATTACGGCGGCGATGATACAAAGAATCTCTCGTATTACGAAACCGGCGACCGTATCCGCATCCGCTTCACTTATGACGTTCAAAGCGGCGGGATTGTGCAGATTTCTGAGCTGGATCTCGAACAGAATGTGCGTGCAGTCCGCGGCGATGTGGACAAAAACGGCAGACTGGAGATCAACGATCTTGTGCTGGTGCAGAGATGGCTTTTATCTCAGCCGAATACGGTGCTCGCGGACTGGCAGGCTGGCGATCTGGACGGAAACGGCAGACTGAATGCTGCCGACCTCACGCTGATGAAGCGCGAGCTCATGAATATCTGAATTGAAACAGCACCCGGTACGCTTCCCCTTCGGCGTATCGGGTGCTGATCGGTTCTGTTATTCCCGCTGTATGACAGGGCACCCGATCCTGATTATGAAAACCGCGAAAAAAGCCGGCGAAGAAGCCGCCGCGCAGGCATAACAGGACGCTCCCGCTCTGTATGCCGAAGCCTTCCGGAATATAAAGATAATGCGTGCTGCCTGAACCATCGGGCTGCACGCATTCTTTCATTTCACTGCTTATTAAGGCAACACCGCACAAAGCCCGCCTGACGACCGGAGCCCGGCTGGCAGCTTGGCAGCGCATCTGCTTGCAGCTTTTCCGTCATCCTGCACAGAAATTCCTTGCCGGGCGCATGTTTCGCAAAAGCGAAACTGCGCAGTTTGCTTGCAAACGTGCGCCAGCCCGGCGGCGCCATTTCTATACAATCTGACGGGTCAAACTTGTTTGACCGTAAGCATCCTGCACCACCAGCTCTGTGCGGTGTTGCCTTAACAATTTGTCGTATCTCATCGACTACGCTCGGCTCATCATCAACAATCGCAATTCTTAGCATATACCTCACCGCCTTTGGCTCGTTTGTTATATTATAGCATAGGTGCAGGGCTTTTTCAAGCGTACCGAAAAAGTCAATCAACTGAAAAGAAAAAGCCTGATTTTGAAATCAGACTTTCGTGGTTTTACTTATATTTGCCGATATAAGGTTCGCTCTGGATATGTGTCCGAAAGTGAAGTGTAACAAGGCACACCAAAAAGAACCATATCACATTTTGTTCCTGGACATCTATATGCCCGGTCAAAGTGGTTTTGAGATTGCGAAGGCAGTCCGACAGCAAACAGAGGAAACCATATGTAATGGAATGGACGCCGCCAGAGGAAATGACGCCTAAAAAGAATGAGAAAGAGCTGAACAGGCTGCAAGTGCATTACAGTCGATGCTCATCACGCAGCATAAACAGCAGGAGATGCCTGCCGGGGAAGTGTCAGAGAATTTACAGAAAGTAGAATAATCAAAAAAGAGGGGTTCGCCGAAAACAGCGTATTTCCGCAATTTTTAATTGGTGGAGCATACGGGATTCAAATATGCCGAACAGATGTTCGTATCATTCTGTAACTATCGGAAATCGACGCAGATACGCAGTTTTTATTTTTGCTTCTTATTGTAACTTATCGTAGTTTTTCGTGCTTTTTACCCCAATAAAGGACAAAAACAGGGAGCAGACCTGACACTTCTACATTCTTTTTCAGCCAAGACAGCCAATCATAACAGTCTCAATTTTGCAGGAATGCACCTTTGTCTTTTCATCGTAATTGATCCCGATGAGAATCAGGCTGCCGTTGTAATGCTCCAGTACGGCGGGATAATGCTTTTCTTTGATCTGTCCGATCGCGGCATCGTCGCCCCTATTCCATTTCAGCTCGATCAGCAGTGCAGGCAGACGCTCGCCCGGATCCGGCAGATAGACAATATCTGCAACACCTCTGCCGGAGGGAAGTTCCTCTATCTTCGTATAGCGATCTTCGCACACGATATATGCAAACTTCACCGCATACCGGAGTGCCTGCTCGTCGTTGTAATACATCGGCGCGTAGTTGGAATCGCGCACAGCCTGAATCGCCTTTGCGACGGCTTCTTCATTACCAGCCAGCGTGTCTGCAAAGAGCTGTTCCGATCTGCGAACGAGCTCAACCAGACGCTTATTTTTTGCTTTTTTCAGAATGCGGCTGAACTCGGCGTGTACCTCTTCATTCGGAATCCTCACCAGCGAAGTCTGTTCGTCGTAGGACAGGTATCCCAGATGAATCAGCAGCGTCAGGAGATCATCGTCGGATTTGATCGTTTCAAAGTCATTCTCAAAGTCGTCCGTGTATACAGTGACCGCTTCACCGGCGATCAGCCTTGCAATCTTCTCCTGCAATTCGTCGCCGCCGAGGTTGACATAGGTAATCAGCACTTCAGCAGCCGAGGTTTTCCGCCAGTATGAACGCACAGATTTCCGGTCGAGCGCTTTCATCACCGAATATGGATTATAGATCGACTTCTCGCTCCCGAATGAGTATCCGTCATACCACTTCTTGAATTCAGAAAAATCCATGCCCTTTTCTTCGCAGAGTACTTTGACTTCGCTTTCTGTAAAGCCGGTATACTCCGCAAATTCACCGGGTTCCAGTACGGAGTATTCGTCAAAATCGGAAATCGCGGACTCTGAGCCGTCCTTTTTGATCGGCAGAATACCGGTCATGTAGGCTGCGGCGAATATTTTTGCAGTCGTTCCGCTGCTCTTGAACAGCATTCGTAGAAATCTCAGGTATTCTTCGCTGATTTCCGGCGTCTCTCTGATCGGTGCATCCCACTCATCAATGATAGCGAAGAATTTGAGGCCTGTCTGCTCGACCGTGTTCAGTAAGGTCTGGTCGAACGATGTCCCCTTTTCTACATCCGGATAGGCGCTGAGAATCTCCGCCTCAACATTGTCCTTGATAAACTGCACAAGCTGTTCGGGCTTGGCTTTTCCCAGCAGATTCGACATATCCAGATAGATAACCAGATACTTGTTGATATGCTCCTCGTAGCTGCTGTCCTTGCTGATCTTCCGCCCGTTGAACAGGTCGTGTGAATCACAGGTGCAGTCGTAATATGCGCAAAGCATTCTCGCAGCATAGGATTTTCCGAAACGCCGCGGCCTGCTGATGCAGGTCAGCTTCTTCTTCGTGTTGATCGTTCTGTTAATCAGGGCAAGCATTCCTGTTTTATCCACATAGTCTGTTCTGATAGCTTCTGCAAAACCTTCATTGCCGGGATTCAGATACATTCCCATTGTTCTCACCTCTACAATCGAATAACAACATATATCTACTATATTATACCGCATTTAGGCTAAAAAAGCAAGAGAGACGTTAGGATTGTCCCTTTTTTGGAAAAAGTCTGAGGCTATGCTTTAATGGTTTAGCTACCGTCTTGATAATCATGCGCTTTTTGAATATGCTATAATCTGACAAGTGATTTTTATAAGTCATCATCCAATATCATTCCGAGCTTTTTTGCTTCTGCTTTTATCTTTAGATATTTCTCTGAACGAATTCTCTTCATCCGTGTATACGCATTTAAGGATTTGGGCGCGAGATTCGGCAAATGTTCTGTAATCCAATCATACTCAATTCTACGTTTGGCGTATTTTCGAGTGCTTTCCTCATCCCATACGGTTGTTTGTTTTTTTGCATCTCTAGCTAATAGTTCTTCGTGTTTTCTTTTCTCTTCAGGCGTTCTATCATCAATAAACGGACGGTTGCTATTTTGTACTGCATCCAGCTTTAATTCAATCACTTCTCCATTTTCATTTTGAACATACTTAGAAATCGGTCTTTCTGTGGTATATGTGCAAATGCTGTGATGACAGCCAGGATGAACTTTTCCTGTTTGTTTCAGAAAATCAGGTAATTTCGGAAAACGTTTATCCTTGCCGCTGATCGAATAAACTCTTCCTTGATATTTAGCACACTCTGCACAAGCACATCCTAAATAAGGCATTTCCAACAAGTCGCAATGTAGTTCCTCTGCCGTCTTCAGGTGTATATTCATAAGTGCTTTGTCGCGCAGACCTGCGTCAATAATCTCAGGTTTGATTCTGATTATGCCGTCTCTTAATTCTTTCGCGAGCTGGTATTCCTCCAGTCGCTCTAACTGTGATATCATTCGTTCGTAATCCTTATCCCGCCATGCTACTGGGGAAACAAGCATCAAATTAACAGTAGTAAACACCAGCGGGATAGCCACATCTTTTTGGTATACTTGCTGGGCAATGATTTTCATAATATATGAAAGATCTCTTGTCACATTCATAAACATACCATCGGTTTGGCTATCAAACACTGGAATTTGAAATTTCATCACATCCTCAGGATTGCATAAGTCATATTTTACCCCGTCAGATACGATATATCGTGCCTGGTATGCTACATCCCGGTCTTCATCAAGAGAAACAGATGTATTTCTCGGTGAAACATTTACCAATACGCCATGTTCAAAAAAGGCGATATTATGATTCGCTGTATCTTTCTTTGAAGGTTTATACTCATATACACATCCATCACAAGGGATCTTTATAAAAGCATCGCTGTCTTGTCTTGCATCTTCAGAAGAGATGAGTTTTCTTTTTTTTGATGCAAACAAACTGAATAATCCGTTAAGCATGGTTCTGAACCTCTCTCTTTTCAGATAATCATACTCACAATTCTGTCAAAGGAACACCTGTATCCTCTGATATTTGAAGCATAAACGCTTTCATTTGCTTGGCATCTTTTGCTCCGAATTCAATCGTTAGTAAATCCGTCAATTCTTCTCTTTTTACCTCTAATAACTCTGGGTTTGGATTTGTGATTCTAACTTTAGGTTTAAGACGAAATTGAATAAAGCCTTTTGTAAACAAACGTGGTTTTTTATAGATGAGTTCAGCTATACTGATTCCATCGAATTCCGGCGTGGTTGTACCAGGACCACATTTTGTCATAATACGTTTTTTTATGATAATAAGATTATCGTGAATAGAGAGTTTAGCGCCTTCAATAGATATTTCCTCAAATTCTCTTAATACAATTTTGGGCTTTTCTTTCGTTTCAGGATTAGTGTTATCTGTTGGCTTTATTATAGATATTGCTGATGCAAGTGATCCTTCCTGTTTACGAATCTGTTTCCATTGGCTTGAGGATATGAGCATTCTTCGCGGACTTGCGCCCTGAGACGGGCCAATCAATCCGAGTTCTTCCATTTCATCTATTATTCTTGCAGCTTTGGCATAACCAAGTTTTAAGCGGCGCTGCAATGCAGTCGTTGATACCAATCCCGAATCAACAAAATAATCCATCGCTAATCCAATCAGATGATCATTGGAGCTCAACGGAGAAGGGGCTTTGGGTTGGGAAATCGCCACATCTCTAAATAATTGTTCAGCCATATCGCCCAGTGTACTGACTTGTAAAAGATTATCCCACTGAATCTTTTTCATGACACTTGGCATTTGGGTCTCCGATAGATAAGCACCTTTGCATTTTTGCAGAACGCTCTGAAATCTTATCATTAACTCGCCCGGAACACGAAGTGTTTCTGCGCCTTCTTTACCGATCACTAATCTGGAATCAGCTCGTTCCGATACACGGAATGATATCGTGCAAGGAATCATGGAAAGGAGCTCTTTCGATAATATCTTTGATGATGTCACAGAGGTCACAAGAATAATGTGGATACCAACAATACGCCCATTCTGGATAATGCTGACAAGAGATTGCGGAGCACTATTCTTTTTATTCATATGCAGAGATGCAAAATCATCCAATATCACGATAATTCGCGAAAGCGATTCTTTTTTTAGTTGATTATATGAACTCAGATTCTTAACTTTATTTTGTTGAAATAATGATAACCGGCGATTACTTTCTATTTGGAGCCAATTCATTGCACTGTCAGCTTTCATATCTTCTGTAATAATTGGCATAATAAGGTGCGGCAAATCCTGAAGTAAAGTATAATCAACCATTTTTGAATCAAAAACGATAAACTGAATATGCTTCGGGCTGTGATTTCTTGCAAGGTATAGCGCGGCTGTCTGCACAAAAGAGGTTTTTCCTGAGCCGGAATAACCGCAGACAAGCATATGTGTGATTTGCTCTAAATCCGCAGAGAGCATAGTGCCGTCAGCCTGAGTACCGATTGGTACACGATATGTCTCAGAAGCAGCGGCTTCATCGGGACGCTGCATCAGAATTGAGTGCATATCGACGGAAGGTGCTTGTGAAATAGCATTGAACTGATCCATCAGAAGCCTCCTTTCTTGGCAGCGCTGACAATATCTGCTGCGGTTATTGTGCTGAGTTCTTGTTCCGCAGTCGGTGCGGTCTGTGCAATCCGTTTTGCCTGTTGTGTAATTGCCCGCTCAAAAAGATTTCTGGCACCGCGGCCATTGCCAATCTCAGAAATGGAGATGCCGGAGAAAAACTGATCCAGTGCTGTTAATCCGTCCTCGGACAGTTCATACTGGTTTTTTTTGCACAGCAATTTGAAGATCTGACACATTTCCGCGGCAGAGTAGTCTTCAAAATGAATAAACTGATGGAATCGGGACTCCAGGCCGGGATTGGAATGCACAAAGCGCTCCATCTGCTGATCGTATCCCGCTGCAATCACAATCAGATCATCGCGGTTATCTTCCATTGCTTTCAGCAAAGTATCAATTGCCTCTTGTCCGAAATCATTGCTTCCGCCTTCGGACAGCGTATAAGCTTCGTCGATAAACAACACTCCGCCCATTGCACGATTGATGACTTCCTGCGTTTTAATCGCTGTTTGACCGACATATCCGGCGACCAGTCCGCTGCGATCTGTTTCTACCAAATGTCCCTTTGACAGGATGCCGAGCGCTTTATAGATTCTCGCGACATATCGTGCGACTGTTGTCTTTCCGGTACCGGGATTTCCCATAAAAACCAGATGCAATGAAAGTGCAGGAACCGCTAAACCCTGTGCTTTTCGTTTCTGCTGATGCTGCACGACATACATAAGGTCAGACAATTCTTCCTTGACTGCATGGAGACCGACAAGCTCATTGATAGAAGCAAGCAGAGATTCCAGAGACTCTTCTTTCTCAGAATCCATCCGGCACCATGCAACATCTTCTTCGGTGATTGTTGACAGCAATGCCTTGGTCTTGCGCGATTTCGATGCGATGCGGGATGCCTGTTTGGCAATTACAGTCTCAAATGTGTTTCTGACTGTTCGGGCATTTGCGAAATCGTCGCTTAGTTCCTTTCTGAGAGAAGCAAAGTAGTCTTTCAGGATCGGTTCGGCAGCTTCCTCAATGGTATACGCATTCTTGCTGCACAGCTTGCAGAAGATTTCGTACATTTCCTCCGGCGTATAATCCTCAAAGTGAATGAATCTGTTAAAACGAGATTTTAAGCCGGGGTTTGATTCAATAAACTGCTGCATCGGTTCATCATAACCGGCAACGATTACGACAAGATCGTTCCGATGATCTTCCATTTCTTTCAGAAGGGTATCTATGGCTTCCTGACCATATCCCTGTCCGTTTTTATCAACCAACGAATAGGCTTCGTCAATAAACAGAACACCGCCCAATGCTTTTTCAATCAGCTCGCCTGTTTTGATTGCCGTTTGCCCGACATATCCGGCAACCAGATCTTTGGCAGCAGCTTCCACAAGATGACCTTTTGACAAAATGCCAAGCTCTTTATAAATCTGCGCAACAAGCCGTGCAACTGTTGTTTTTCCGGTCCCGGGATTGCCGGTAAATACCAAATGATAGGAAATATCCGAAACAGGTAAGCCGACTTCCCTGCGCTTTTGCTGCACAGTTACCAATGCCTTGACCTCGCCGATCTCCTTTTTGACTGAATTCAAACCAATCAGATGCTCCAGCAGTTCGAGCGGTTCCGTCTCTTCGACTTGTGGTTCCGGTTTGTTTTCCTTTTTCGATACTGCTACCGTCCGAACCGGCGATGTCAATGGCTGCATCTTGATCGGCAGTTGAGATGATGGAATAGGTTCTTCATCTGCAAGATCGTACAAATCCACACTATCATTATATTGTTTGACATGGCAAGCATCGCATACCAGAATCAGTTTACTGTAAAGCTCGGCAATGATCTTGATTTCAGTCTGCTGGAGAGCGTTATCAATCAATGCAAAAGCCAGCATCATCAGCTTGAAGCATGATGCAAGTCTGCGGCTGAAATCAGTATTGTCTGTGCAATCTCGTTCTGCAATCTTTTGAAAAAAAGGCGGTACAGGTATCACATAGTGCGTTTTGCGTAAATCATCAAGCATTTCTTGGATCTGATTCTCAGAGAATTCGCAATAATAACCATCTGAGGCATATATTTCATTCGCGTTCTTCGTACAAACAGGGAGCGCAACAGATAACGAATCCCACATACACAGCGCACAGCTGCGACTGTATGAATCAATTTGCCTGATCATTTCGGCATTGATATATGGATATGCACTCATGAATGCCTGAATTGACTTTTGATAGTTCATATGCAATTCTTCCGTGTACATTGAGGCACCCCCTATACATAAGAAAAGCAATTATCAGCTTTCGTATCAATTGGGTATATTTATATTATTATACCATATTTTGCACAATTCGTCAACAATTATTTGAGGCCTTTTTAGTTTCTCTGATAAACGAAGGACGCCCTGATTCAGGGCGTCATCTTATCTCATTCAGTTGGTTCTCCGTACTTGGCAAGGGGACTACGACTTCTATCTACTGTCATGTGTTTAATCAAGCTCAGGCGAGGGCAAGCGAAGCGATCGCTTCGGTTCTTGACTTCCACAAGTCCGACACTGACAACGACTCCAAAGGACAGCCTAAAGCTGTATAAAGGACAAGTAAAGGACAGAAGCCATCACGGGATAAAAAAAGAACTCAGAAATGGCGATTTAACGTCATTTCTGAGCCTTGTGTGTGGTGACCCGTACGGGAATTGAACCCGTGACCCCCACACTGCCAGAGCGGACAGGTAGCTTTTACAGTTTGCTGCTGCGGTGCATTTCGTTCGCATTTGCGCGCTTTTCTTTTTGGCTGGTTTTGCGTGGTTTCACAGCTTTTTACAGCATCCGCGTCCAAAACGCGTCCAAAAAATATGGCTATATTGAAAATAGTACTTGACAAATCAGTTATAATGTGCTAAAATAAATATAGGATAAATCCTATATTAAGGAGAATCATAATGCAGGAATTTGAAATCATATTTTATACAACAGACAAGGGTGAAACCCCTGTTGCAGATTTCCTTGATAGCCTTGATAAAAGAATGCGAGCGAAGATGCTTCTATCAATTAGAGTTGTTAGAGAAAACGGTCATCAAGCCAGAATGCCTTACTCAGAAGAACTGGAGGATGGAATCTTTGAGTTGCGCGCAAAATCAGGCTCAGATATTTCAAGGGTTCTGTACTTCTTTATGATTGGAAGAAAGATTGTGCTGACAAACGGCTTTATCAAGAAAACGCAAAAGGCTCCGAAAAACGAAATTGAAAAAGCCAAACGCTATCGGGACGACTATCTGTCGAGAGAGGAGAATTGATATGAAAGATGATTTTCAGAAATACCTGGATCAGCAGCTTGAAGATGCTGAGTTTCGTCAGGAATGGGAAGCACTTGAACCGGAATACGCCATTATTCAGGCAATTATTGACGCCAGAAAGGAATCCGGCATGACACAGCAGGAGTTGTCAGCCCGTACCGGCATTGCACAGAGTGACATCAGTAAACTGGAGAACGGAAATGCCAATCCGTCCCTCCGTACTCTGAAACGACTTGCTACTGCAATGGGCAAAACTTTGCGAATCGAATTCCTGTAAAAGTACCGTGACCTCAATGATAACGATGATCGGTGACTGCGGTACTCTATTGGATACCCATAATTATTATACGAGGGTACGGGAATCGCCCGACTGCGGAGCAGAGATATAATTCGTGACTCTTAAGTAGAAAAAGCGGGAACCGACACACAGCCGGTTCCCGTTTCGTTATACCCTTTTGCTGTTGAGATCATCTTTTCCGCGAATACATCCGCGGCGGTTCCTGTGGGGCATCAGCATCAGTCTGACCGTTCGGGACAGGAAATTGGCATTACGCTGCAGACCTACGGGCGCTGTGCAATGCATAATCTGCTGATTACGCAGCATAAGGGCAGTGAGGATGCAAAGCGAAGGGCAGAATCATACAAAAACACGGGAGCAGTCCTGTTTGGACTGTTCCCGTGTTTGCCTTTTCATATATTTGTTTGCCGGTAAGGAAGTTACCATACCCGCTGCTTGAAAAGCTCAATCAAAAACTTTGGTTATACGAAGAAAACGTTTCCGAAACAAGTTATCATTCGTTATTGTGTGCCAGATATTTCAATAGTGTGGTAAGGTCTGTAAGAGTCCAGCGGCAGTCGCCGTTCATATCCATCAGTTCCAGACCGATCTGAGATACAGGAACGGTCGTATCTTCTGCAATCACGCGCGCTGCCATAACTGCATCAAGAACATCCACTTCTGAATTCAGATCTGCATCGCCGATGTGGAGATAATCCGACTCAACGCTCATTCCGGCCGAGTTTGAATTGAAAAACGGGACTGCCTCCGGAGCATCATTTGCATCAACAGAATATTGCATCCCTGCAAAGTATGTCTCTTCGTCCGGCATCGAAATATAACAGACAAACGGATCGGTGCTTTCGCTGAATTTATATGTCAGCGGAAGGCTGTCTGCAATCTTTTTTGCATATTCCGCGGCTGCATCATATTCTTCTGTACCGAACAATTCCTCAAGAGCTACACCGTTCATTTCATAAACAGAAACCGGACGGTAGCCAAGATATACCGGTAGCAATGCAGAGAGTTCTTCATTCACAGTGCCGTCAACAGCAATAACCTGCATCTGATCCAGATCCACTGTATACAATGTTCCTTTGTAGAGCGCGGTTTGCTGATGCGCTGTCATGTCTGTCAGAAGATTCCCCTCCCTGTTATACCAGATGCCGGTGCTTTCATTACAATAATACCATGCATCACCGAAATGAACCTTGCTGATCGTTGCAGCTTTCTTGGATTCTTCCGTTTCGGATGCTTCTGACAACGTGTAGTTCCCGGTTTCTGCCATCAGTGCTTCTGCATCACAGAATGGAATTGCCTCCGGATAATCATTGGCATCAAACGAATACTGCATTCCGGCAAAGTAAGTTTCTTCGTTCGGCATCGAAATGTAACAGACAAACGGGTCTGTTGTCCCGCTGAATGTATATGTCAACGGAAGACTGTCGGAAAGCTTCTGTGCGCGATTCACTGTTGAATCATATTCATCTGTGCCATAGAGTTCATCGAAATAAACACCGTCAAATCCGCAAAAAGAAAGCGGACGGTAGGCGAGATAAGCCGGCAGTGCTGCGGAGAGTTCTTCATTCACAGAGCCGTCATCAGCAATGACCTGCATCTGAGCGTGAATTGTCTGCCGCCGCGCTTTCGTCGACTTTGTGCCTTCACCTTATCCAAAGCAATGTGCCGTACCAGCGAAACAAGAAATGCTTTTAAGCCATTCGGTTCAAGCTGTTTTGAGCTGTTCCAAACAGCCAACAGCATATCGCTGATGCATTCTTCTGCATCCTGATGATTTCCGAGGATATTATATGCTGTTTTATAACATAGCTGTCCGTATGCTTCCCGGATTTCATATAATGCCCTCTCATCGCGTTTCTGCAGCAGCGCGATGATCCGACTATTCACAAACTCACCCCCGTCTCTATATATGAATTAGACAAATCATGCGTTTAGGTCACATCATACGTTTTTTTCTCACGGAAAAAGCAATCGTTTTCCGGGGAATCTTTGAAGTTGCGTCATCATAATACAAAAAATGCATTTACCAAGAAAAACAATGACGATTTTATTCAGCTGGCAAGACAAATTGCAAGTGCGATCTTTCAGAGATAGACGCCGCTTTTGGCTGCATACTCCCTGATGATCTGATTCGCTCTTTTTATGATAAACCTCTCTCTTCTTCATCCCGCTTGCTTCTTCCAAATCTTTTTTCATTTTCTCTTGACAGATCATCAATCATCTGCTATAATGCAGATGGTGATGATTGGCGATGATGCTATTGTACTACGCCAGATATAATTTGTCAAGTGGTTCCGCCAATGAGACATATTTCATCTTTATGAACGGAGGTTTACGGCAAATGGACATCAGTATATTCACAGAACGTGTGAGAGAGCTTCGCGGGAGCCGTTCACAGCGGGAAGTTGCAGAGGGAATCGGCATTACGCAGCAGACATACGGGCGCTATGAAAACGGCGCACGCCGTCCTGATCTGGAGATTATTGAGCGAATGGCAGTCTATTTCAAGGTCTCCGCCGATTATCTCCTTGGATTGAAAAATGTCCGCACACCTGACTACAATATTCAGGCAGCCAGCGGTGTAACCGGTTTATCGCAGGAAACAATAGAGCATATCTGGGAATTAATCGGTAACCCGATGTTTCCCGAAGCGGAGTATCTTCTGAATATGATTATTCAGTATATTTCCCCTGGCATGCTGATAAACGCCATTAAAGCGCATGACCATGTTATGAAAATTTACACGCTGCGATCAAAGTTGCTGCAAAAGTATAACAAAGAGATGAATACCGATTTGCCCTTATCGCTGTTGGATGCAGATGAGTTTGATTTTGCAGAGGCAAAGCGGCTTGGATTATCAGATGAATTAGAAAAGTTTGCCATCTATTTTGATGTTACCCTGATTCTGTACTATGAAACACAGTTCAAAGAGCCGGATTCTGATGATGAGAAACAGCGTTTAATCTATTACGCGCAAAGCAAGGAATACGCCGGACTGCAAATGGACCTGTCCAATCTGATGCGCACAAGTCTGGAAAGGTCTGTTGTTGAAAGAATGCGTAAGCTCGAACGAGAGCTGTTTCAGCGCGGCGAGTATTTGAATGATGCAACAGAGGAAGTGTTCGGCAAAATCTGTGATGAAATCCTAAAAGTCAAAGGCGAGGATGTATGGGAGCGGATTCACAGTGCAAGGAGCAATATCGAATCAGATGGGGCGGAGGATTCACAGCAGTCGGACGATAAATAAATAATGGGAAAGGAGCACGTAAATGGCTACGATTGACAAACGCGGCGACACATACCGCATTCGTATCTATCGAGGTAGTTTGAACGGAAAACGGCTGAAACCCTATGTCATGGAATGGACGCCGCCGGAGGGAATGTCACCGAAGAAGGTCGAAAAGGAACTGAATCGTATTGCAGTTGAGTTCGAGCTGAAATGTCGAAACGGCGAGGTTACCGCTGCCGGTGATCCCAAGCTCGCCGACTTCTGCCAAACTTACCTTGATATTCAGAAAAACAACCTTGCGCCGCGCACTTACGAGTTCTACGCAAACCTGATCCGCGATCTTATTGTGCCGACACTTGGGCATATCAAGCTCTCAGAGCTGCGCCCGGCTCATGTTCAGAGATTTGTGCAGCAGGTTCAGAGTATTCCGAAACCCGACGGTAAATTACCTTCTGCATCGACTGTCAAGCGCAAGGTGTCATGCTTGCAGGCAATTCTCAGGCAAGCGGTCAAACTGCAAATCATCAAAGACAACCCTGCGGATGCGAAATATCTGTCTATGCCGCAGGTTGTGACGAAGAAAGTCGAGATCTTCACGAAGCAGGAAGCTGACGAACAGGTCGCTGCTGCATTACAGTCTATGCTTATCACGCAGCATAAGCAGCCTGACGAACAGAGTGCTGACGGAGCAGCTGCCGACGATCACCGCAAGGCTGAATAAAAGCAAAAAGAGGGATTCACCACAGACGGCGAATCCCTCAAAAATGTCCCGATAGAGCCCTCATAGAGCCCTAAACCGGTATATAAACGAAATACGCTGTTTTCCTTAATTTTAGAAAACAGCGTATTTTCGTGAATTATAATTGATGGAGCATACGGGATTCGAACCCGTGACCCCCACACTGCCAGAGGGAGAAAAGGCTTTTTATTCCATTTTATATAATTTTGTTTTGTTCGCTGTTACGCAATTTTCCTGTTTTCTTGTTTCGAGCGCTTTTATTTTTTTTCATCTCTGTAGTGTCCAAATAGTGTCCAAACAGTGTCCAAGAATCCGCTTTACAGTTTGTAATCATTCCTTTGTAACGGTCTCAATCTTGCAGAAATGCACCTTTGATTTTTCATCATAATTGATGTCTATGAGGATCAGGCTGCCGTTGTAATGCTCCAGTACAGCTGGATAATGCTTATTCCTGTGACGGTATATAGAAGAATCCCATTGAATTTGAGAGAGCAAGGCTCTTATCATTCTTTCACATACTCCGCTATTTCCTACGGAGTTTTTTCATATCCCGATTCCGCCCAGTAACAGAACAGCTTCGAGAACTTTTCAATATAGCGAAATAAAGACTTTGAGGCAGCTTTGCTTGCAGTCATCCAATATGAAGGGACGCCCTGAATCGGGGCGTCCTTTCTATTGTGCAAAAAGAATTATCAGATTGGAGTGGCGAGAACAAAATGGAGTTGCAAATCTTTTATGATTGTGGTATAATAGCAAATGGTCTTGGACACAAGACTAATTTTTAGGAGTGATAGTTAGATTAAGCTAACTATATTGGAGGTAACTATGAAAGGCAAAGATCTGATCAACATTGGCATTTTCTCGGCAATTTATTTCGTCATCGTGTTCATCATCGCGATGCTCGGCATGATACCAATTTTCCTGCCGCTGCTGTCAGTTCTTGTCCCGATATTCGGCGGTATTCCGTTCATGCTGTTTCTGACTAAGGTCAAAAAATTCGGTATGATCTGGATCATGAGCATCATTATGGGCATTCTGATGCTTCTCACAGGTATGAGCTGGCCGCCGCTTGCGGTATCGGTATTCACCGGACTGATCGCAGAGCTTATCTATAAAAGCGGTAATTATCAGAGTGCTGCAAAAGCTGTTATTACCAACGGCGTATTCAGTCTTTGGGTTGCTGCCAACTACCTGCCGCTGTTCTTTGCTGCAGAGAAGTACTGGGAATCCCGTCAGAATTATGGGCAGGACTACATTGACACTGTCACAAAACTGATGCCGACCTGGATGTGCCCCGTTACATTTATTGCGGCGTTTGTATGCGGTATCATCGGCGGACTGCTCGGCAGAAGACTGATGAAAAAGCATTTTGAAAAGGCAGGAATCGCATGAGATGTGATATTTTCGATACACTTGATAAAGCCGGCTTTGGCTCTAATGTTCACGAGATCGCAGCCGAGGGCGAATGCCGTGTGCTGCGCATCGACGATGAATCGGGCGAGGGGTTCATGACGATGTACCGTGTGTTTGACGGTATATATCTGATGTATAATGATTTTCACATGAAGCACTGTGTATCGGAATATCAGAATGCAGATACGGTCCTTTGTATCGACCACTGCCGGGAGGGACGCATCGAGCATGAAAACGCCTTCGGCGAGCGCTACTATATGGAGGCAGGCGATCTGCGTATCGACAAGCGTGTGCATCACGCAGGCAGAGTCGAACTGCCGCTTTCCCACTATCACGGCATAACCATAGGGTTTATGCAAGGTGCTGCGCAGGAATCGCTCCGGCGTGAGATGCCGTTTCTTTCGGTTGATCTGGATATGCTGGGCAAAAAGTTCTGCCCTGAGAATAAGGAATTTCTGCTTCGTACAAATGAACCGCTGAATGCAGTTTTTTCTCAGCTTTACCATGCACCGAAGGACCTGAAGCTCGATTATTTCAGAGTGAAAATCGCGGAGCTGCTTCTCCTGCTTTCAACCATAGACACCGCTGTATATTCAGAGCAGAGGCAGTATTTTTCGCCCGGTCAGACGGCAAAAATCAAGGAGATACATGCTCTTATCACAGGCAGACTTGACAGGACATTCACGGTCGGGGCGCTTTCTGAAATATCGGGAATGCCGTCCGCTTCGCTGAGAAAGGTATTCAAGGCGGTATACGGCGCACCTGTTTATCAGTATATGAAAGCATACAAAATGAAAGCGGCGGCTGAGATGCTGATTTCGGAGCGCAAATTGACTATTGCGGAGATCGCACAGAGGCTCGGATATGACAATGCATCGAAATTCTCGGCGGCATTCCGTGACGTCATGGGCGTGACACCGCAGAATTATCGCAGCGGGCAGGAGGAACTATAATGGGCAAGGATAAAAACGGCTCATTCGGCTGGCTGCTCAGTCAGTCGGGTGAGCGGAAAGGAAAGTTTGCCGCAAGCGTGGTGCTTGCGGCGATCTCGATGCTGTGCGGCATTGTGCCGTACTATTTTATTACGCGTATCGTGAAAGACCTACTTGCAGGCAGCACTGACAAACGCGCATATATCATCAACTGCGTGATCATTCTCGTGCTGTGGCTGGGGCACTCGCTCTTTCATGCGCTTTCGACTGCAAATTCACACCTTGCAACATTCCACACGCTTGCCGTCATCCGCAAAAAGGCGCTTGACAAGCTGGCGAAAATGCCGCTCGGCAATGTCATCAGTCAGCCATCCGGCGCACTGAAAAACACGATCGTGGAGCGCATCGACAGCATAGAAACGACGCTTGCGCACATTCTCCCCGAATTCACAACAGGCATCGGCGCACCGATCATCATTCTGATCTATGCGTTCTCGGTCAGCTGGAAACTCGGTCTTGCGGCGATGATCACCGTTCCGCTGGGCGCTGTGTGCTATATGCTGATGATGTTCGGCTATGAGGAAAACTACAGCAGAACTGTCCGTGCGACCAAAGCGCTCAATGCCGTAACGACCGAGTATATCAACGGCATCGAGGTCATCAAGGTATTCGGAAAAGCACAGTCGAGCTATGAGAAATTTGCTGCTGCAGCAAAGGAAAGCGCCGCAAGCTTTGTTGACTGGATGCGCAAATGCAACGTGTATATGACATTTGCCATGTGCATCATGCCCGCGACGATGCTTTCCGTTCTTCCGATCGGCGGTATCATGACCATGCACGGCACTATAAGCACAGCGGACTTTATCACGGTCATGATCCTGACAGTCGGACTGATCGAGCCACTGCTCGGCATCATGTCCTATTCCGATGATATCGCGCAGATGGACACAATCGTTACTGAGGTCAGAAACATCATCGACGCGCCCGAAATGGTGCGCCCCGAAAAGCTGACAAAAACGATCAGCGGCGGAGATATCATCCTAGACAATGTGCATTTCGGCTATGATGAGAAAGAGATTCTCCACGGCATTTCCATGACGATACACAAGGGCGAATTTGCTGCATTCGTCGGACCTTCCGGCAGCGGCAAATCTACGGTGGCAAGGCTGATCGCAAGCCTGTGGGACGTCAGCAGCGGCAGTATTTCGCTCGGCGGCGTGAATATCAAAGACATTCCGCTTGATGATTACAATGACAGGATCGCCTATGTTTCGCAGGAAAATTACCTCTTTGATCTGTCCGTCCGTGAAAATATCCGTCTAGGAAACCAGTCTGCGACTGATAAAGACATTGAAGAAGCGGCAAAAAAGTGCGGCTGCCATGACTTCATTATGAGCCTTGAAAACGGCTATGATACGGTTGTCGGCACTTCCGGCGGGCATCTGTCCGGCGGCGAACGGCAGCGCATTGCGATCGCAAGAGCGATGCTCAAAAATGCTGATATCATCATTCTCGACGAAGCGACCGCCTACACTGACCCTGAAAACGAAGCAGTTATTCAGAAAAGCGTTGCAAAGCTCGTGGAGGGCAAAACGCTGATCGTGATCGCGCACAGATTGTCAACCGTTAAGAACGCAGACAGACTATATGTCATCAATGACGGAAATATCGCTGAACAGGGCACGCATGATGAACTGCTCGTAAAGGCGGGGCTTTACAGCAAGATGTGGGCGGCACATATCTCTGCAAAGGACGGTGAGGACGATGTTTAAGATACTGAAAAACTTCTTTGATTTCTGCAATGCGGAGGACAGGAAGCGGTTTTATATTTCCATTGTCCTGAGTCTTGTGCAGGCGATGTTTGAAGCGCTGAAGATCCCTGCGATTGCGTGTATGGTCAAGGCACTGCTTGATAATAATGTGACATCAAAGACCTGTCTGACCTGTCTTTGCATCATGCTTGTGAGCATCATCGGCGCGGGGCTTGCAAAGAGCAAGGCGACCATGCTCCAGACCGAGGGCGGCTACAACACCTGTGCCAACAAGCGGATGCAGCTTGCCGAGCATCTGCGTTACCTGCCGATGGGATATTACAACGAAAACAGCCTCGGCCGCATCATGTCTGTAACAACCAATACCATGCAGAATCTTGAAAATGTAGCGACCCGTGTAGTCATGCTGGTTTGCTCGGGACTGCTTTCAACGGCAGTCATTACCGTCATGCTTTTGTTCTTCGACTGGCGTATCGGGCTGATACTCTGCGGCGGACTTGCAGTATTCTTCCTGATCAACAGCGGTATGATGAAAGAATCGGCAAGTATGGCAAAGCAGAAGATCGAGAAGGATTCCGCACTTGTTGCAAAGGTCATCGAGTATATTCAGGGCATTTTCGAGGTCAGAACATTCCGGCTGACCGGAAAAAGAAGCAAAGATCTCAACATTGCCATTGACGAAAACGAACACGCTAATTCCGCTATGGAGCTGAAGCTTATCCCCTTTATGACGTTACAGAGCTTCTGGCTGAAAGCGCTCGGCACGATCATTGTGCTGGTGTCCGTTCTGCTGCATATCGGCGGAACCATGGACTTGCTGACAACGATTATTATGATCATCAGCTCGTATCTGATCTATGCACAGCTTGACAATGCGGGCAAATATTCCGCATTGCTGAGAACGGTTGATGCGTCGGTCAAACAGGCGCAGGAGATCCTTGCAACGCCGCAGATGGATATTTCCGGCGAGGATATTCAGCCTGAACAGTATGATATTCATGCGGATGATATCGGCTTTGCTTATGAGAAGCGGAAGATCATTGACGGCGTGACACTGCATATTCCGGAGTATACGACAACAGCCATTGTCGGACCGTCAGGCGGCGGAAAGTCTACGCTGACTTCGCTTTTGTCACGCTTCTGGGATGTTGACGAGGGCAAGATCACGCTTGACGGCAGAGATGTGCGCGAATACAGCATGGATTCGCTGATGAAGAATTACAGCTTCGTGTTTCAGCGGGTATACCTGTTTGCCGATACGATCGCCAATAATATCCGCTTCGGTCAGCCGGATGCACCGATGGAAAAGGTCATAGATGCGGCGAAAAAAGCCTGCTGTCATGATTTTATCACGGCACTTCCCGACGGCTATGATACAGTGATCGGCGAGGGCGGCGCAAGCCTCTCCGGCGGTGAAAAGCAGCGTATTTCTATTGCCCGTGCGATCATGAAGGACGCACCGATCATCGTGCTTGACGAAGCGACTGCCAATGTTGATCCGGAAAATGAAGCAGACCTGATGAAGGCGATCGACGCACTCACAAAAGAAAAGACTATTATCATGATAGCGCACCGGCTGAAAACCGTCCGCAATGCTGATCAGATCATAGTCATTGACGGCGGTAAGATCACGCAGCAGGGGACACATGATTCGCTGATGCAGGCGGACGGTATTTACCGCAGATTCGTTGAAAGCAGGCGTGAAGCCGCCTCGTGGAGACTGTGAAATGGCGGCACTGTTTACGGCTGATGTTGAAAATCGCGGTCTGGTACTTGACCCGCGGACAAAGCTGTTTGTGATGATCACGCTTGTGATATTTGCACTCGGCGGAACAGGCAGCGATATTGCGGCGGTGCAGTACGGAACGGTTGCAGTCAGCATTTTGCCTGTGATTCTGCTCCTGACAGCAAAGGATTACAAAAAAGCGGCTGTATTCGGCATTTTGTATGCGTTGATCAAATCGGCAGAAATCTTCCTTGTACCGCATATCACCGGCGCAGCGCTGAGTATCATCGGGCTGTGCTGCCTGATATTTGTCCGGTTGATGCCGGGGCTGATCATGGGTGCGTATATGCTGTCCTCCACGACGGTAAGCGAATTTATCGCAGCGATGCACCGGATGCACATTCCGCAGCAGATCACGATCCCGCTGTCTGTGATGTTCCGTTTCTTCCCGACCGTACTGGAAGAATTCGCTGCGATCAATACAGCCATGAAAATGCGTGATATCCGGATCGGCGGCAAAAACGCAGGGAAATTCATCGAATACCGGCTTGTGCCGCTGATGGTCTGCTCGGTGAATATCGGCAGCGAGTTGTCGGCGGCTGCATTGACACGCGGGCTCGGCACAAAGGTTCGGCGGACAAATATCTGCAAAATCGGTTTTCATTTGCAGGATATTGCAGTGCTGATACTGACGGCGGCGCTGTATATTCTCTGGATTTTCGGAATGATCGGGGTAATAACATGACAGATGCGGCAACACTGAAAAAAGTCTCGTTTCGCTATGCAAACGGAGATGCCGGCGCTTTGAATGCACTTGATCTGACCGTAAGGCAGGGCGAATGCGTTCTGCTCTGCGGCAGCTCCGGCTGCGGAAAAACGACCGTCACAAGGCTGCTGAACGGACTGATTCCCCATTATTATGAAGGAAAGCTTGACGGTGAAGTCTCGGTTTTCGGCAAAAGCATCCGCGAAACTGTGATCGAAGACCTTGCAGGCATTGTCGGCAGCGTGTTCCAGAATCCGAGAAGTCAGTTTTTCTGTGTGGATACCACAGCGGAGATCGCATTCGGGTGCGAGAATATGGGCTTGCCGGAAGAAGACATTCAGCGCCGCATTGACAGCACTGTTGCAGAGATGCATATTCAAAAGCTGCTTTGCAGGAGCATTTTCAATCTATCCGGCGGTGAAAAGCAGAAAATCGCCTGTGCCGGCGTTGCGGCGATGATGCCCGAACTGATCGTGCTGGATGAGCCGACTTCCAATCTTGACCTTGATGCGATTGACGAACTGCGGGAAATCATCTGCAAATGGAAAATGCAGGGCAAAACGATTATCATTGCAGAGCACCGACTTGGCTGGCTCCGTGATTTATGCGACAGGGTGTTATTCATGGAAAACGGCAGTATTTCCGCAGAATTCACAGGCGAAGCGTTTTTCTCGCTGCAAACGGGAAAGCTGAACAGCATGGGACTTCGTGCGATAAAGACTGCAAACAATTACCTTGAAAGCAAAACGGGAATGACAGAAATCAAGGCGTTTGACAGCACTTCTGTCATAACACTTGAAAACTTTGTATACAGCTACGGAAAGCAGGACGCGATCAAATTCCCAAAGCTTGATATTCCCAAAGGTGCTGTTATCGCTGTGGTCGGTCACAACGGCGCAGGAAAATCCACCTTTACAAAATGCCTGTGCGGACTTCAAAAGCGTTTTAAAGGCACGGTGAAAATCAACGGAAAAACATATCGCCCGAAAGACATGATGCGGCTGTCATACATGGTCATGCAGGACGTGAATCATCAGCTTTTCGCGGAAACCGTTCTGGAGGAAGTCATGCTTGGTGCTGATGATTCCGAACAACAGAATGCGCTGGATATCCTTGAAAAGCTGAATATCGCAGAATACAAAGAACGTCACCCCATGTCTCTATCGGGCGGACAGAAGCAGCGTGTCGCAATTGCTTCTGCACTGATGGCAGGCAAGAAACTGCTTGTTTTTGATGAGCCGACAAGCGGTCTGGATTTTCGCAGTATGGAGTGTACGGCAGAGCTTCTGCGCTCATTGGATAAGGAGATCACCGTGTTGATCGTAACACATGACATGGAACTGATCGACCACTGCTGTACGCATATTCTGCATATTGAAAACGGTCGTCTTGAACGCGAATGCAACGGAAAGGAAGCGGAATGAAACAAATAAAACCGATATGTGATGCTGAGAAACTGACACAGGCTGAACGTCAGCTTGCCGAAGATACTTTTTCCTTTTGCATGAAACATATGCAGGAACATTTCACGATCCCGTTTCTTGCTGCGCGTGCCGGTATTTCGCCAACGAAACTCAAGCAGATTTACCGCCGCGTTTACGGAGCATCGTTATTTGCACATATCCGCAAAGGGAAAATGCATTGGGCTGCCCAAAGGTTAGCTATGACTAACAAAAGAGTAATTGACATTGCCGAAGCCTGCGGCTATGACAATGCGAGCAAATTTTCTGCGGCATTTTGCAGTGTTATGGGATGTACGCCAAAAGAATATCAGAAGTGTGTCCGTTCGGAGTAGAAAACAAAATCTGTCTGTGCTATAATAGTCTAAATGGAGTATATGCTCCGGAATCAAAAAGAGGTGATCTGTATGAGCCGTTTGCCCTGGGGAAAACTCGGTCTGTTTGCAGGCGGTGTGCTGTTCGGCACGGCCGGCATCAAGATTCTGAGCAGCAAGGACGCGAAAAAGTGCTATACAAATGCGACTGCTGCCGTGCTGCGTGCAAAGGACAGCGTCATGGAAACCGTCACGACCGTGCGTGAAAACTGCGATGATATACTCAGCGATGCAAAGGAGATCAACGCAGAGCGTGCTGCTGCCGATGCGGAAGCTGTCATTTCCGATGCAGCAGAATCCATCATCGAAGATGCATCGGACACAGCTGGCGACCCGAAACCGACTGAATAACCAAAAGCAGACCGCATTCAGGCGGTCTGTTTTGCTATGGAGTGAATCATTATGAAATGTAAAATCCTGCATGAATCAAAAGGGCGTATCCGCGTACATTTCTTCCAGAAACATATGACACTGCATCAGGCGGATGTTGCCGAATATGCGTTGTCTGCGGTCAGCGGCATCACAAAGGTTCAGGTATTCGACCGCACCTGTGATGTCATTCTGTATTATCGCTGTGACCGCAAGGCTGTGATCTCCGCGCTCGCACACTTTTGCTATGATGAAGCAGCGGAAGCGCTTGTTCCTGCGCAGACAGGCAGAGCGCTGAACCGCGAATACGAGGAGAAGCTCGAATCCGCAATCATGCGGCGTGTGCTGCATAAATTTCTGCTGCCGCTGCCGTTCCGGCGTATCGTTTCAGTTATCAAGGCACTGAAATATCTTCGCAGAGGACTGCAATGCCTGATGCGCGGCAGGCTCGAAGTTGAAGTGCTCGATGCTGTTGCCATCACAGTTTCGACGATACGCGGCGATTTCAATACCGCCGGCAGTGTGATGTTTCTGCTGAAAATCGGAGATATTCTTGACGAATGGACGCATAAGAAATCAGTCGATGATCTCGCAAGGACCATGTCACTCGGTGTGGAACAGGTCTGGATGCAGACCGCGGAGGGACAGGAGCTTCTTGTTCCGGTCTCGCAGATTCAGAAGGGCGACCGCGTGATTGTGCGCACCGGCTCCATGATTCCGCTGGACGGCAAAGTGATCGCCGGCGACGCAATGGTCAATCAGGCGTCCATGACAGGCGAATCCGTGCCGGTTCATAAAACCGAGGGTGCATATGTTTATGCCGGAACGGTCGTTGAAGACGGCGAATGTACAGTGCAGGTCGAGAATACCGCGGGCAGCGGGCGCTATGACCGTATCGTGAAAATGATCGAAGAATCGGAGCAGATGAAGTCGTCTGCGGAGAGCAAGGCGGCACATCTCGCAGATAAACTCGTGCCGTGGTGTCTGGGCGGCACATTGCTGACATATCTACTGACGCGCAATGCGACAAAAGCGGTGTCAATCCTCATGGTTGATTTCTCCTGCGCATTGAAGCTCGCCATGCCGATTTCGGTGCTCTCTGCAATGCGCCAGTGTGCAGAAGCAGGCATCACGGTCAAGGGCGGTAAATTCCTCGAAGCTGTCGCGGAAGCGGACACAATCGTTTTTGATAAGACCGGTACGCTGACGCATTCACAGCCGCGTGTCGCGCAGATCATCCCGTTCGATGGACGCGATGAAGCGGAAATGCTGCGGCTTGCCGCGTGTCTGGAGGAGCATTATCCGCATTCAATCGCAAATGCGGTCGTTGCAGAGGCAGCGCGGCGCGGTCTGCTGCATGAGGAGCGCCATTCCAAGGTCGAATATGTGGTCGCGCACGGCATTTCCAGCATGATCGACGGGGAACGTGTCGTCATCGGCAGTCATCATTTTGTGGTCGAGGACGAAGCTTGCAAGATTCCGGACGAACGTGTTTTTCGGCATCTGCCGAAAGAATATTCTCATCTGTATCTTGCGATCGGCGGCGAGATCGCGGCAGTCATCTGCATTGAAGACCCGCTGCGCGATGAGGCAAAAACAGTCATTGATACGCTGCACGGGCTGGGGCTTTCCAATATCGTGATGATGACCGGTGACAACGAGCGGACGGCAAAATCTGTTGCGGAAAAGGTCGGTGTCGATACTTATTATTCAGAGGTGCTGCCGGAGGACAAGGCAGCATTTATCCGCGCAGAGCATGAAGCCGGCCGGCGTGTTATCATGATCGGTGACGGCGTGAACGACTCCCCTGCGCTCAGCGAATCCGATGCGGGTATTGCAATTAGCACCGGAGCGGCAATTGCAAGAGAGATTGCGGATATTACGATATCAGCAAATGATCTGTATGCGCTTACCGATCTGAAACGGATCAGTGATGCGCTGATGCAGCGGATCCATTGGAATTACCGCACGATCATCGGGTTTAATCTGGGACTGATTCTGCTCGGTGCAGCAGGGATTCTCCCGCCTGCGACATCTGCGCTGCTGCATAATGCATCCACACTGGCGATCGGGCTGAAAAGCATGACCGCTCTTCCGGTATAAAACTGCGGACAGCACTTCATAGCGAGGTGCTGTCCGTTTTTTGTTTCTGTTTTTGATGTGTGTCAGGTTTTGGATACAACTTCCCACATCTCGCCCATATTGCTTTCCGCATTCGCTGGCATACAGCCCTTGCAGCCGGTTCCGCCCTCACAGCCGGTGCATCCGCTGCACCCGTTTCCTTTTGGAAATGCGATTCGTTTGATCGCGCCGATCTGCTCCAGATATTCAATCTGTCGGCGTATGTCGCCGGCAGAGGTATTGAGCTCTGCCGCGAGCATTTCAACGGTGCGGGAGTGTCCGTCCTTTAATAATTCCAGCAGCTTCTGCATCTTCATCACCAGATCAGCATTCCGATATGATAGGCAATGCAACCGAGCAGCAACGCCGAAACCGTATAATACAGCGCGATCTTTGCCGTCCATTTGACCGAGTGAATCTCCTGATAGGTCGCGGCAAGTGCCACAACACAGGGCAGATTGAATGTGATTGCAAAGATGAATGCCAGTGCTTCGGGGCGCGTGACATTTGCAAGAAGCAGTTCATTGAGATTTGCGGCTCTCGCTCCGCCTGCCATCGCTTCGGAAAATGCCGTTCCGATCGAACCGCCGGAATACAGCGCCGTGATGACACCGACCGCGCCTTCTTTTCCGACAGAAGATGCAATGAACGCAAGGAACAGCTGCCACGGCATACCGAAGAATTTTGTCACCGGCTCGATCGCCAGACCGAATTTTTCAAGAATGCTGTTTTCACCGGTGCTGCCGCCGTAGCTGAGCAGCCAGAAGATACCGCAGACCAGCAGAACGACCTTCATCACGCGGAAAAATGTATCCTTTGTTCTGCCGAACACATAGCGCATCAGTGCGCCCCACTTCGGCTTGTGGTACGGCGGGAGCTCCATGATCATGCCGCATTTGTCCTCAGATTTTACAAGCTTTCTGCCGAAGATTTTTGCCGTGATCCACATATGCAGGATCATAACGAGCAGGAGCGCGACAATGATGAGCGGTGCGCCTGCACCGAAAAAGACCGTTGACAGCATCGGAATGATCGCCCATGCCGCACCGCAGGGAACTGCCCATGCCAGTGCGATCGTCAGAACCTTCTGTCCCCAGTTGTCAATGACTCTTGCTCCGGCGGCGCCGCCCATCGTGCAGCCGAAGCTGACAAGGAACGGCATCACCGATTTGCCCTGCAGGCCGAGCTTGCCCATTGTGTTGTCAAAGACATAGGAGATGCGTGCCATGACACCGATTTCTTCGAGCATACCGAATACCAGCGTGACACCGAACACAAAGCCGAGCATTTTGATGACGTAAGAGAGTGACTGGATCAGCACATCACAGAGCAGACCGGTCAGGAATGTCGAAGTCCCCGCTTCCAACAGAGATGAACGGATGATGCCGTTTACCGCATCCACGCCGGAACCAATGCCCATGACCGGCAGTGCCGGAATGAAGGAAGCGAGCAGTCCGAGCAGAACCGTCAGCACGACCGCAGGCTTGCCCCAGAATTTATGCGTATAGATGCGGTCTAGCTTGCTGAGTGCCGCTTTTGTTTTTGTTTCCGTAACTGCGCCGTTCAGAATGCTGTCGATCCATTTGAATTTGCATTCTCCGGCGGCGATTGCGGTTTCTGTGCCGCTTGTCTGCTGTTCGATCTGTTCCATGATCTCATCCGGCAGCGCATTTTTGAGTTTTGCCGTGATGACCTTATCATGCTCCAGCGTCTTGACCGTCAGCCACATCGGGGTATAGCCCGGAATCGTGCAGTCCGAAACCCGCCGCTGAATATCCTGATAGCCCTCGATTTTTGCATATTCCTCTTCCAGCGCCGAAACATTGATATGCGATTTCTCTTTCAGGGCGCGTTCCAGTGTCGCGTAGAATGTATCATAGGATTTCGTATCAGTCGCAGAGAACAGCATGACCGGAATGCCGAGCTGCTGCTCGATTTTCTTGGCGTCGATCTTCTTGCCGCGCTCTTTTGCGACATCCGCCATATTCAGCACGAGGAAGCACGGCGCGGAAAGCCCTGCATAATCCGCGAGCATAAACAGGCTGCGTTCCAGCTGCGAGCTGTCTGCCAGAATGCAAACGACATCTGCCTTGCCGGACGCGATAAAATCACGCGTGATGACTTCCTCATCTGAGTTTGCGGACATACTGTATGAGCCAGGCAGATCGGCGACGGAATAGGTATCGCCCTTGTGGGTGAAGGTGCCTTCCTTTTTCTCAACGGTTTTTCCCGGCCAGTTTCCGACATGCTGACGCAGACCGGTCAGCGCATTGAACAGCGTCGATTTGCCGGAATTCGGCTGCCCGAGCAGTGCGATCGTTGCGCTCATTTTCTCACCTCCGTAACGGTAATACCCGCGCACTCTTTGCGGTTCACTGCGATCATCGTATCCCGAGAATACAGCAATACGGGACGGTTCTTGTCATTTTTAATGATTTGCACACGGCATCCCGGTGTCAGCCCGATGGATGTAATGCGGCTGATAAACCGCGCATCCCCCGAAATGCCGCTGACAACGGCTTCGGTGTTTTCCTTCAGTTCGCCCAGATTCATTCTTTTTCCTCCTTGAATGCAGTCAGTGTATAGCTTGTGCCGTCCAGCATCGCCGCCGCTTCCCTGCGCGTCAGCGGATGCACGGCGTATAGCTTTGCAGTTTTATGCCCAAGATCAACAACGGCATATATGTCGTCCGCCTTGTGAAAGGCGTTCTCGACATTTCGCACGCAGTGTGCGCAGACCATGCCCTCGATCTCAGCGGTATAATGATACGGGTAATGTGAAAGATCACGGTCGGATGCGCGGATTTTTGCAGCCGCCGCTTCATGTTCACCGCAGCAGCTTCCGCCGTGCCGGATCTTATGGATGATGATATAGATCATCAGAAGCACGCCGCAGACGGCGGCTGTTATCATTGCGATTTGCAATATATCACTCTCCTTTAGTTAGTTCTAGCTAACCGCAGAGCAAATTATATCCTGTTACCAGCGGAATGTTGCCCACCGGTCGTTCATTTTCGGGAGCAGCAGTGCAAAGAGCTTTGCCCGTATGCTGTACTTCTTCATTTCCTCATTGAAACTGTGCTCTTCCACAAGCTGAAAACCGTCCGTCAGATCGGCGATTTCCTGTCCGGAATCTGTACCGGACATAAAATGTGCGTTGGTGTTTTTGACAGTATCGTGATGCTTTTCGCTTTTCTGCATCGCCTTGCAGTTCTGTTCCGCGATCAGAATGCCGCCGTCAGGAAAATTGTGTTTCAGCACTTCCAGAAAAGTTCGGATCTGATCCAGCGTCAGATACATAAACAAGCCCTCGGCGATAAAGACTGGTTTGGATTTTCGGTCTGCAAGCGCTTCCTGTACCGGTCTGCACCAGTCGCTCTCCAGCGCATTCCCCGCGATCATCGTGACACGGTCGCGCTCTGGGAACGCTTTTCTTCTTGCGGCGATAGAATCCGAAAGATCAAGGTCGAACCACAGAATCCTGCCGTTATCCATCCTGGTAAAACGGTCGTCAAAGCCCGCACCGACATTGACAATGACAGTATCAGGAGCCTTTTTGATGATGCCTTTCAGCTGCCGATCCAGCATGATCGTTCGTGCGATGACACCCTCGTGAGACATGAATTTGTCATAGGGCTTCGTGTCAATTTTCAATGCCTTGATGATTTCAACAGCTTTCGGGTCTTTGATGCGCGCGTTTTTCCGCATTGTCTCATTCGCTTTGACCGCAAGCGGGATGAGAGAAGTGGTCTGGACATCGCCGAGTTTCAGTTCCATAAAGATACCTCCTAGTCAGTTAGCGTATGCAAACTACTATATATTATAGCATATGCTAACTCAAAATGCAAGAGGCGCCGATGCCAAGAGTGAAATGCATTTTAAGGTGTTTTCTGTGCGATATGGTCATGTTTCTCTTTTGAGTACGCTCTTCTGAGAAATATCATATATTCCCTTTGCCGATCATGCCCTCTTTATTTGTGTTTTCTCACGACGCAATGCAGACGGCAGAAGCCACGCTTTTCAAAGGATTCCATGTGGAGTCCGGCATTCTTGCACAGCTTTCTGATGTCCTCTCTGCCGTAGATGCGGACATCGCCCTTGCCCATCAGATGCGCCAGCGGCATTTCAATGGTATTGCAGAACCAGCGTACCGCCGCAGAATTCATCGTCATATCACGCAGAATCAGCCTGCCGTTCGGACGGAGAACACGGTACACGCTGTTGAAGAAATCCTGCGGATTGGGATAATGATGAAAGCTCTCACAGCAGATCACCACATCAAAAGAGTTATCGGCAAAGGGCAGATTCTCGCAGTCACCAACAACCAGTTCTACGCCCTTCAGCTTCTTTCGCTTGGCAACCTCGATCATTTTCGGTGTCAGGTCAATGCCGGTATAATGCTTGTCAGGGTATTTCTGATGCAGCAGCGTCAGCATCGGACCGGTTCCGCAGCCGCAGTCAAGCAGATCGGTAAACGGCTCTTTCTCAAGTTCTGACAGCACGTCGGGATAATCCTTTTTGCACATCTTATAGACACCGGCGCTGTCCGATTCATAGATCTCGGCAGCTTTGGTAAACTCCTTCACGGACAGGTCTTTGTATTCTTTGCTTGTCATGTTGATTTCCTCACTTTCTTTTCCACGGTATACAGCGATTGACACGCTTGCAGTAATCCTCATATTCCTGACCGTAAAGCGCACGCAGCCATTTTTCTTCTGTTGCTTTCAGTACAACGGTCATAATGCCCCAATTGATAATGATGACAGGTATCAGAAAGATATTGTGCCACATCAGGCTGATGCCGGTAATCAGCATCCACCAGCCGCTGTACATGGGATTTCTGACCCATGTGTAGATCCCGTCTGTTTTCAGACGGTTTTCTTTGATATGATCATCCATTCCAGACCGCATCGCACCGATAAACCAGACGATCAGACCTGCGATGATCAGTGCGATTCCAATGACTCTCAGCGATACCGCAGGAAAGCCGCTTAATGTACCGAGCTTTAACCAATAGTAGAATACTGCTATCGCGGCAGCAGCGACAATCGCCATTCCTGCCACAAGAAACGGTCCGATACCAAAGATCGGCAAATGCTCTGTTTTCTTCATTGTATTTCTCCTATCCGAGCGCAACATCCAATATCATCATGAGCGTAAAACCGACAGAAAACAGGATAACACCGATGTTGGAATGTTCGCCCTCTGACATTTCGGGTATCAGCTCCTCAACGACAACATAAATCATTGCGCCGGCTGCAAAGCTGAGCAGATACGGCATAATCGGCAGCAATCGGCTTGCGAACAAAATCGTGAGAAGTGCGCCGACAGGTTCCACTGCACCTGACAATACACCGCCTGCAAATGCCTTTCCCTTGCTTTTTCCTTCTGCATGAAGCGGCATTGAAATGATCGCTCCTTCTGGAAAATTTTGTATTGCAATACCGAGTGCCAGAGCCAGTGCGCCGCCTGCGGTCATATCTGCCGAACTCGTCAGAAAGCCTGCGTATACGATGCCGACTGCCATTCCTTCTGGAATATTATGCAATGTGACTGCAAGCACCATCATCGTTGTCCGTGCAAGCTTCGAGGGCAATCCCTCGGCTTTCTCGGCATTCATGTGCAGATGCGGTATCAGACTGTCAAGCAGTAACAGAAACAAAATACCGCACCAGAATCCGATCACCGCAGGCAGAAAAGCAAGTTTCCCTCTATTCTCTGACAGTTCCATCGCAGGAATGATCAGACTCCATATTGAAGCAGCCGTCATTACACCTGCGGCAAAGCCGGTCAATGCCCGCTGAACGCTTCTGCTCAGGTCGTGCAGCATGAAAAATACGCAGGCTGCACCAAGTGATGTACCGAGAAAAGGCAGCAGCAGACCGCTGATCACTTCTTTTCCCATGATGTACCGCCTTTCTAATCAGAAATTGCCTGCCTACTATTTTCTGAAAAAACTCTTCTTCTCATACGGTTCACAGGTCACGTTCAAAACACGATAACCGGAACCGTCCAATGCGGCAGTTATCATATCAGCTGACAGTTCGAGTTCACTGATGATAACTGTTTCACACTTTTTATGGGAAGAACTCACTTTCTTCACTGATATCTTGCTGCGGATTGCATCATTGATATGAGATTCGCACATTCCGCACATCATGCCGTCTATTTTTACTGTTGTCTTATACATAGCTTTTCAGTTCCTTTCTGTGCTTGATACGTTTCCAATCAAGAGTGTTATCGATTCCAATGTCATTGTAATTGCTCAAAATCATACTTTTTTCTGTTTTGTGATGATCGAATCCATAGCCTTTGAGAACAATTCCGGCTTTACAACAGCCAGTCCGCCGTGTCCAAGATCACGGAATTTCCGGAATCTGCAAAGCGAAAAATGCTCTCTGATATAAGAAATATCCCATTTCCGCTCCTTGATCTCCCGTTCGGCAAACCAGTATTCCATGTTCGTACCGGCTGCATCAAATGCACTTGGCATACTGAAATTATTGCAGGATTCAAATGTCCGCCAGACCGTTTTGGCACTCATAAAATGCAGTACCTTTGCGATATACTGCAAATCATCCTCAGAATAATGATCCGCCGCAAACGCCTTTGTCAGCAGTTTGATACCGCCGAGCTTTCCCATATAGATCATCAGAAAATCGCGGACAGCGATACATCTCGTTATCAGATACGGAAACTGATACGGTGTGATACCGCCGTCGATCACCGCATTTCTGATCCTGATCTGATGATCGGCAAGCATACGAATTACAATACTTCCGCCCATGGAACAGCCATACAGGCAGGAAATATCGCAGTATCCGTGCGCGAGAAGCCATGTTTCCAGTTCTGCTGCAATTTCTTCTACACTAGTAAAATCATCGTTTTGATCGGGATCATAACCGGGCAATGCCGGAATAATCAGATGATATTTCTTCTCCAGTATCGGGATCACTTTCTCAAAATAATCCCACATCACAACAGACGGATGAACCAGCACGATCACTTGCTGATGTTCTGTTCCGAACTCATGAAACGTCATTATCTCACTTCTTTCTTGATTGATTTGTCAGAAAGCATCTGCTAACTCGTTCTTATTATTTCTGAATCAGCATCACGATCAAACCGACAATCGCAGCCGGTATCAGAGCAAACACCAATCCGGGAAACAGCATTCCTTTCAGGTGATACCACTTCTGATGATATGCCTTGTCCATATGCTCTGTACCTTCAAGACGGAACCGTTTCATATTGGCGAAAAGCACCCAGTCAATAAAGAATGTATCATAGGCTCCGATCCACGCCATCATGCCGAATGCAAACAGAAAGCCCTGGGTAAAAGATTTTGCTCCGGCATGAAGTGCCATGATCACGAGTATCACAGCAAAGCCAAGCAGAGCGATTAATTTTGTGATGATCACTCTCTTTGAGAGCGGTTCTGTCGGTATCCGTTCGTGCGTCTTGAAGTATTCTTCCTGAATGTCAGGGGGATAGTTTTCCACCTGTGTCGTATTATTACTGCCTGTGGTTTTGAAGCACATGACCGTGAACAGCACTGCAAAAACAACCATTTCAATAAGAATCACAGTGATATTCATATCAGTTCACACCTTCCTGTACATCAGGTCATAGATCTTGCAGCCTGCCGCCGTCCGTGTCTGAACGAGTTTCATACGGAGATGCACATAGCGGTCGCATCTGTCCTTTTTCATAACAATGACCCCCGATCAAATCTGCGGTTAGCTTCAGCAAACTATAGCTATATTATAGCACAAACTAACTCGAATTTCAAGAGTATATCAGAAAAAAGCGTCAAATTATGAACGGCTTTCTTTTATCGCTTCTGTACGAAATAGCTATGGAACCCTGATGGCATTCCGGCAAAACAGAGTCTGTTTCCAGTCTTCCTCATCCAGACCGTCTTTAATGGAGATGATCGGATACTTGTCAGCGAGAGATTGGATGGCTTTTTATCAGAATATCTTGACATGCAAACACATTTGTGATATAATATAAGCACGAGTTTGCTATCGCTAACTGTGAAGGAAGGTTGTGTTATGAAACACCAATTTGGTGATATTCAGGAAACCACACTGATCCCGCTTGCGATCAAGGCGAGCGAAACAGTTCATTCAAATACATGACCAAGGCTACATTACGCAGTTAGAAAATAAGGGAGAGTGTACAAATTATGGAAAATAAAGTGTCGCTGAAAGGCGTTTCCAAAATCTATAAGACCGGCTCTACGGAGTTCAAGGCATTAGACAATATCGACCTGGATATCGAGGCGGGTAAATTTGTGGTAATTCTGGGACCTTCCGGTGCCGGAAAATCCACGCTTTTGAATCTGATCGGCGGTATGGATACGCCAACTGCCGGACAGGTCATCGTCAATGGAGAGGACATTACGCATTTTTCAGACAATCAGTTATCGGATTTTCGTGCGAGAAGCATCGGATTCATTTTTCAGTTCTACAATATTCTGCCGTCCCTGACCGTTCTGGAAAATGTGGAACTGATCAATGAGATCGTAAAAGATCATCGTGATGCAGCGGAAGCGATCGCTGATGTAGGACTGGCGGATCATATGAACAAATTTCCCAACCAATTGTCGGGCGGTGAACAGCAGCGCGTTTCCATTGCCAGAGCCATTGCGAAAAATCCGGCACTGCTGCTCTGCGACGAACCGACCGGTGCGTTAGACTCTGCTACCGGCGTTATGATCTTAAAGATCCTGAAAAAACAGTGTACTGAGGAACGGGGCAATAATACAGTCATTGTTGTAACCCACAATGCGCTCATCGCTGACATTGCCGATGTTGTGATCCGGGTGAAAAACGGTCACATTGTGAAGGTGGAGAAAAATGCAAAACCTTTGGCTGTGGAAGAGGTGCAGTGGTAATGCTATTCAAGAAAACACTCAGGGAAATCAAGGCACACTTCGGTCAGTTTTTCGCCATTTTTGCAATGGTCGCACTGGCGAGCATGATCTACATCATTGTAACAGCCTATTCCGGCGGAATGAAAAGGAATTGTGATGACTTCTACAAAGAAAACAATCTGCCTGATTTGTGGGCATACGGCGAAATTGATGCGGATATTCTTAACAATATCCGGAATACGCCCAATGTTGCCGGCGCAGAACGCATCCTCACTGTGAGAGGAACTGCCGTAATGGACGGGGAAGATGAGGAAATTCCCATTGACATTACCTTTACCGATCCTGACGCAAAAACAATGACAATCAACACATTTCATGTGATAGACGGCAGCAATTATGATGCCGATGCGGACGGACTGTGGCTGAGCCGTATGTTTGCCGAAACCCATCACATCAAAGTCGGTGATGAATTTACTGTCACATATGAGAAGTATAACATCACCCAAAAGGTGCTGGGCATCATCTCCGTGCCGGACAGCGTATACAAAACAGCGGACGAGAACACCATTTTTCAGGATGCGTCCAAATACGGCTGGGTTTATATGTCCATGAACAGCTTTCCGGAAGAATACATCTATGACGAAGCAATCAAGTCGGATGAAGTGCAGGATTTTTTGGAAGGCGCGGCTGATCTGGAAGATTCCGTATCCCAACTGACTGAAATGGGCATGACCGAAGCAGAAGCGTGGAAACAGGTCAGAGAGGCAGCAGAGATCGACGATAAAATCAACTTGCAAAAGGCAGTAGAGCTTTCTTCTAAAATCAAGGATAAAAGTGCGGCATTGACCGACAAGGCTGATTTTATCAAAGCCCTTGACAGTGATTTTTCTTTGCAGGATGCTTATGTGTTTTCCACCTGTATCATTGATGTGGACGGTCTGGCACCGGGCATTCTGGAAAAGGGTGATGAGGGCTTTTCAGCGAAATTATCTGATACAAAAAAGGCTGTCAGCAAAGTTGACGGTGTAGATGCCGTAACAGACCGGGATAGCTGCTATTCCTTTGTTGCCTACAAATCCGAATGCGAAGAAGGCGACACCTACTCTGTCATGTTCACCGGTATTTTTGTTTTCATCGCCATCCTTGCC
>Ga0247608_10000769_pt1 | contig 49171 bp, 86 predicted proteins | sample 176DNAGHGlowgp2_FD_193490 | JGI IMG/M metagenome (GOLD analysis project Ga0247608, IMG submission 193490) | Sheep rumen microbial communities from Palmerston North, Manawatu-Wanganui, New Zealand - 1766 DNA GHGlow gp2 | ecosystem: Host-associated > Mammals > Digestive system > Stomach > Rumen ...
AGCCTTTGCCATCGATGATGAAGCCCTTTGTCTTGAGGATCTTCTTTGCTTCCACGAGGGCTGTGTCCACTACATCCGGATCGTTCGAATAGATATTCAGATCAAAATCCCAGATGGTCATGTGCTCCTCGTTGTCGTAATATTCGTCGTCCGAGGTGTCGTTGTTGAAGTATGTGAAGAAGCTGTCTGGATACGCTTCATCCTCAGGCATTGAGCCCTGGAGTATAACCGGATAATTGAATTCATCGATTAGCGTTGATACTAATAATTCCTTGACTCTCATTTACTGCTTCCCCTTTCCGTCTATCCGAAGATAGGCTTGCATTGTCTTCTCCTGCGCCTCGTAAACTCTCTTTTTTGTCTTGATTCCCTTTATAGCGTTGTAGACCTTTGTATCCTTGGCCATGCGTGGCGTTCCGTACATGACGAAGATTGAGTGGTATCCGCCCTTCTTTCCGAAGTCGAAACCGACTCCGACTTCAGCGACAGATCCAGTCCACTTGACTCCTCCGTCCGACTTTATGGCTCTATACATCGCCCCTGTGGCATAGCCTTTCTGACCTCCGCCCTTGGCTGCATAGATGCTGGATGCTGTCTTCGTTTCGGTCTGAACGATGTCATATGTCTCCTCCAGAGCCTCGTCGACTGCTTTCTCCAGCTGTCCGCCTGCTTTGTCTATCTGTTCCGCCAGATCCTTGAATCCGTCGAATGTGATTGACATTCTTGCCATTACGCATGACCTCCTACCTTCCGAACCTTGAATTGAAGATATTGATGCCTCATGTCGATGTCCTCAGGATCGCTGATCACATCGAACTCCTGTCCTGTCTCGCACACGTAGATCCTGCAATCCGCCTTGATGTCTGGACGATACCATGTATCAATCAGAGCCGTGTCCACGAGTGTGTACATATCATTCCGGATTGTTTCTGATCCACCGAACGTCCTCAGGCTTCCGAAGAACTGAGGACTGTCCTCTGGAGCTGACCAGGTCTTCTGTGAGACTCCTCTCTTGTATTCATAGACTGGTGTCAAGATCTTCATCGCCACGTTGAATGGAGCTTTTGGTCTGTAACTAATCGGCATTCCTCTCGCTCCTTTCCTTTATCGCTTCAGAGAGAGCTGGGTTGCTCGCACCATGAAGTATGATGAGAGCTTGCCCTCTCCTGCTCCGTAATTCCATAGATCGGAGACTCCTCGAGCCACGATTCCAGGTGTTATCTTTGAGCTTGGAACTCCGGCATCGTTAAGGAATGCGATCACTTCGTTGATGTACTCCTTGAGCGTTTCGTCCTGGTAGTCGCCAGTCACTCCGATAGCGTTCTTAACATGAGATAGCATTTCATCTGTACTCATAGCTCTCTTTGCCTCCATTCCTTAGTTCCTTGATCTTATAATCCAACCTTGGCGATTGTGATTGCTCCGCTTGCAAGTGTTGCTGTGTAGAGTGAGCATCCGTCCGCCTCAACTGTTCCTGTAACGTCAACAGCTTCTCCACCTACTGTGAAACCTGCATAGTCGTATGCTGGTACAAAGTAGATTGTTGCTGCTGATACAGTTGAAGCGATGTCGCAGATTGCAACTGGCTCGTCACAGATAAGAGGTGTTGCTGCTGCCTCTATCTCAAACTGAGCTGGATTCTTTGCTGATTCTGCTGCCAGAGTTGAAACTCCGGACGCCTTAAGGATCAGCGCATAGAGATCTATAAGTGTGGTTGCCTGAACTGGCACGATTCTATCCTTGTTTATCATGACGTTTTCCTCCTGTTATTTATTCGCCACCCTTGAGAGCTGAGAAGTCGAGCTGTGACATTGCATAGATGACTTCTGAGAGAAGTGTTGCTTCAGCAACATCGTCTTCATCTCCTCCGAGTGCTACGTAAAGAGCCTTGAGTGCTTCGAGATTATCCATAATTCAGCACCTCCCTCTATTAGCCCTTAATGATCTTGTAGTATCCTGTTGGATTGATAACCTTGCCGTCTACAACAACGATTGCCTTATCAACCCACTCGTTTGTCTCTTCGTCGAAGTATCTTCTCATCGTGAATCCGAAGTTCTCGTTGATTGCATACTCTTCTGGCTGCCAGTATATACCGATTACATCGCCAGCTGATGCTGTGTCGAAGTCTGCGATGATATCAGGCTCAACGAGTGAGATCTCACGACCGAAGAATCTTCCGCCTGGGTTTGCAATGTCGCCATCGTTCACTTCAAGACCTGATGTCTGTTTGAAGATTGGGTTGTTGTTAGAGTCAGCCATTGTCTCAAGATATGCATCTACTGTGCCGACTGGGAAGATGAACTCTCCACCTCTGTATCCGAGAGGAAGCTTTGCGAAGAAGTCTTTTCTCCACTTGGTCCAGTTGTTGATCTGAGCTGCTGACATTGTGATTGTATTTGTAACTCTTGGATCGTTGAGGATACCGAGCATTGCTCCGTCACCTGATCCATTAACGATGCCGTAATCCATAGCCTCAAGATATGCCTCTACGATGACTTCTGTGATCTTAGCCTCAAATGAGGAAAGTGTGAGAAGCTGTGAAAGGAATGTCTGTGATATACGGATCTCAGCTGTGTTATATGCGAATGATACCTTGCCGAGCTTGTCGAACTTCTGACGTGGAGATACAGTTGATTCTGAAATCCACTTGAAGGATGCTCTGAGCTGTCCTACTGGTATTTCTACTCCGCCAGGAACGCTGATCTTGCGAACCTTGCTGTAAAGGTTGCCATAGCGAACCTTGACTGTATTTACAACGTCATTGATGATTGTGAGAGGGATTGCAGCTCCGCTCTCTGCTGTGGAGATTGTGTCTCCGTTTCTGAACTCTGCAGGGATTGGTGTTCCCTTCTGTACATATGCCATGAATGCCTTGCGGTATTCCATAGACTCGAGCGGATGCTCGTCAGCTCTCTTCTGAGCCTTTGTTTCGAATGTAGCAACTGTTGAGCCATTAACCTTCTGAGCTGCAGCTGGGATCTCTGCTCCTCTCTGTACTGGCTCTTCTGACTTCTTGTCGAGGTCAGCGAGTGATTCTTCGATATCTCTGAGATCTGCGTTGATCTCGTCGATCTGAGCCTGAATGCTTCTTACCTCTGCGAGATCTTCGCTCTTCTGTGAGCGTGCCACGAGGTCAGCCTTCTTGGCCATGAGTGACTTCTGTCTTTTAAGCAGATATTTCTTCATAGTTAGATTCCTCCTGTTATCTTTGCTTTGAGTTTTGCGAGTTCGAGAGCTTCTCTCTCCTCTCGCTTTTTGGTTTCTATATCATCGCCAGCTTTGTCACTATCCAGTGGCCGAGCTTTTCCCCCACTCTCCAGTGAGCTTCGGTAGCTCTCCAGCTCCTCTTTGCTCCGTGCGTTGATTTCTGTTTGTTCATATGCCGGGAAGGTCACAGCTGAGACTTCATAGATTTTCGCTATTGATGTGATTCTTCTCAGCGGATGGTCTGACATCTCGTCTTCCCATGCCTCTCCGTCTACTTCGAACATGAATGACATTCCGGAGATATCGCCTCTCTGTATTGCTGAATAGAGGCTTTTTGCGTCGGCATTGTTCTCGATGTCAAGCTTTGCCCTGATTTTCAGTCCGTTCAGCTCTGGTATGAGCTGCAGGGTGCTGTTTGCTGTGTTGTTTCTGCTTCTTGCAAGCGGAATCATTGAGGTGTCGTGATTGACCAGCATCCTGACGTCTTTCATGTCTGTGTGCTCGAGTGCATTCTGCTCGATGATTTCGTCGAACCATCCGATGTCCGTCTTTGAGTTGTAGACGATGGCCATTCCTTCAACGATGCCCTTGCCTTCGTCTTCGGCCTCTCTGGCTTCGAGGCTCATGTTGTAGCATCTAGTTATTTTCTTACTCATTTCGTCCTCCTAAAAATAAAGAGCCGACCACCCTCAGGATTCTTCCCGAAGGTGTATCGGCTCAAAGGCTCACGTTTATTAACTTTCTGCATTTTTTACATTTAATTTGCATTCCCTTGATTGTGGCATCAGGAGCTATCATAAACAGCTTCTGACCACACTCCGGGCAAAGGTACCAGCTCATAGGCTCACTCCTTTATAATTTTGAAAAATACTCACCCTCAATCACATCCCCAGTATCAGCCCAAATGTTATTAGTGCCAAGAAGAGACTTAACAGCAGTAGGAGTAAGTTGGATGGTTTGAGGTGTTGCACCGATATTAACCACTTGCGCTCCGATTGTAGGTGTAGTACCTACTGCATAAACGTCTCTATCAGATATCCATTCACCCTCAAGCGTTTCGCCATTGTAAGAAGCATAGTAAGGTACTACTTTCAACTCCCCACTAACCACATCAAGCGTACCGCCATATACTGTGAGTGGGTTATCTCCGTCTGTGAATTGGATGTTGTAGGTTTGTCCGTCTTCTGCATCTGTGGTAGGTGATACAACCACATTTGCCTCATCCCATCCACTTATAGGGCAGATGTTGGAGTAGGGTTGGAATGTAGTGGCAGAACCGCCTTTTTCTAACTGAATTTTAACCTCACAATCAAAATAACTACCGCTTTGTAATCCTTCAATTATAAATAGCGCATTATCAAATTGCGCTGAAACTTGTTTGGTATTTTGGGGTGTTGTATCTGCTATATTTACTCTTATGTTTTCAACATCTGTATTACCATTTTTAAAGTAAACACCTACTAAACAACTATCAACTGTTCCTGTAACTGTTGCACTTAATGTATAATCTGTACTCAAATCAACGTTTGGTGGTAATGTTAAGTTAAATATTTTATAACTCTGCTCCGATACAGTTCCTTTTAGTTTAAATGTTGAATCTGTATGTGAAAAAGTTAAATTACTAAATGAGCTTGTATCATTAGAAAATTCTAAATTTAACTTATTCTTCCCAGCACCACCAACCCACGGAGAGTCATATCCGTGTAGGTCTTGCTGTGGCTCTATGCCGACTTTGAGGGCGGGCATTGGGAGATTTGAGCCATCGGTGAAAGTTGCTATGTCTGATGGTAATCCCTCAACCTCATTCAAAAGATAGGCATTATCGGGTATTGGTGGCGCAGGCACATTTACTATTACAGGACTGTAAGCCTTCCCACTCTCTGAATATGTACCATTCGCTGATACATTTAACCGCTCTATGGTAACATCGGTTGTCTCGTCTCCTGCTTTCTTGAGGAACATCTCTTCTCTTGTTATCGGTTCTGGAACAACCTGCGTCTTATCGTATATCCGCTTAATGAACATTTCCTTTCTTGTAATAGGTTCTAAGTCCTGTCCATCAAGCAACATTTCTTCTCTTGTGATTGGTTCTAAATCTGGCATTTTTCTACCTCCGTATTAGATATTTTTGCAAATCATCCCTTGCCTGCTTTAAGTCCTCAATATGATTCCCATCTATCGAGTGGCTCATAAGGGCAAGCATTGACTGCATCATTATTTTGTTTCCTTCTTCCAACTCTTGAAGCCTTCTGTGGTCTCTCGCCAACAGTTCCTCATGCTTCTTTATTTCATCTTCATGCTTTTTCAATGTCTCGTCCCTCTCCGTGTCAGGTTTCCTCATCCACCTTATTATTCCAACAACTATTGCCCCTGCTCCACCTACTGTCATTATAAAGGTGCATAATAGTTGTATGAACTTCCATAATACATCTAACATATCATTCCTCCTAATCTACAAGAGCAACACTTGTATATGTACTTGTATCAGATAAGGTTGCAATACTATTCATAAATGAATCTATGGAACTGTTTACACCACACAGCTTATATATCTTGATATTGAAGCCTGTCCATCCTGTATCGGCATTCTTTTGGAGTGCGATTGTATCGCCCTGCGACAGTCTCATCCTTATGGAATCAAACTCACTTGGCAATCCTAACCATCCTGATATTCCTTGTGTTGTTCCAACTGTGTTGATACCTCTCATAGCTTCAATATATCTGCTACCATTTATCATTACATCCATCTGAGGAGCAGAACTACCTTCACGATAACAGTAAATATATGGCACTAGAATAGCTTCAAAATCCTGCAACACTTCAAATTGATTATTAGTGGTATCATAGGTCAGATAATCTTCATAATCCGTGTACTCTTCAACTGTCAATTCCTTGTTAACTTCTGTCTCACCACTATCCACATCACAATGACCTCGGCAGAGATACTTGGCTGAAACTCCACCACCGCCACCGCTTACATTGACAGTCACACTTGAATATCCATCTGCATTATCATCTTCTGCATCATAAGTGCCATTCTGAGTGATGGTTTTAGTGATAAGAGTTGAACCGCCTGTTGGTACGTTCACACTTACATTTGAATATCCATCAAGACTATCAGACTGTGCAATATAATTTCCATTAGCTGTGATAGTCTTAGAACCAAGCACCGCATCAGCTTTTGGAATGAGAGTCCAATCTGAACCCAACTTGATGTACTGTTCCATCAGATTTCCATTTGCATCTAATCTGAAATAGGCATCTCCACTTACTCCCAAAGATGATGCAGGGATTGACGTTCCGTAGTGGATATCGTTCCCTGCTCCACCATATTCCACGTTGTTATAAAATATACTTGCCATCTTGTTCTCCTAATCATAAACAAAATATATTTTGGTTAAATCAGACTTCTCAGCAGGTGTCAGGGCATTATACTCGGCTCTTGTTAATTCGATTGCTTCAAGATTTCCTCTTGCTGATATTACATTATTCTCATCAATCGTGATATTATCCCCTGCAGAATAAGTTGTATCTGTTGCAGATATTGTATTGCCTTCAATTTGAACATTCTGCCCTGCTGTTAATTTATCTTGCTTATTACTTAATACATGATTCCCTGCGACAACATCCTTGCCATATATCATTCCATCCTGTCTTACTTTGTATGGAGCATTCTCTGGTGTCAAATCACCACTTGCTACATAACCTCCATAGAATGGATATGTATTTCCTGCATTGATTCCTGTTATATAACTATCCCTTGACCTTGCATTTGAAATGGCAAGTAATGCAAGACAGGCTTGATAGAAGTTACTATACTTATATGTCAGATGTGGTAAATCACCACTATATGTAATATCCTCCTCATTTCCATAATCACTACCTTTTGATAATGATGTATATTCTCCTGTGTCAATCTCTACTCCATTTCCTCCACCTACATACCATGTTAATCCTGCATAGGATATAGTAGTGCTGAAAGCTGTTTCATAAACACCATCATCACTATAAAAATATTTAACAGCATCGGGGTCAGTAGACATTATAATAGGCCCCATATAATGAGCAGTTGTATATTGGAAATGCATCAATGCTCCGATTGCTTTATCACCATCATGCGAAAAAGTTCTCACAGTTCCTTGATGGTCAATAGCCCATTCCTTTGCTCCTCTAATCAGATAAGGGTCATCTGCTGTCCATCCACCGACAGGAATGCTTGTTATCTGTCTTTCGATATGATTGGAGGTTTCTTCCCACCATCTGAGTCCTTTGACTTCTCCACCACCACTTGCGATGTTTATTACATTTCCATCTATATCTACACCATACCCTGCGATAAGAGCAGGATTAGTCTCAATATTTCTTGATATAATGGCTGAGATTGTCTCTGTAGGCATTCCCAATACAATCCTTGTATTAACCTTCCGAATACAATCATAATCCAACTCAACCACTCGCTCATTTATGGTTGTGCCATTGTTTCGGAATACTACATTATTTCCGAGAGACAAGGTCTGTAACTGCTGATATCCTTCAATCTGTGAGATATCCATAGCTTCAAGGTTGATTTCCATCTTAGGTCTGTCAACACCTTTATCATAAAGGTCTTCACAGTATATGACCATTCTTTGGTATAATCCCTCGTACAGTTGTCTTTCCATTTCGGCAACTTCTTGGCTAAATTCTTCGGCATTATAAGTAGCAATTATCCAGTCAACAGTAGAATTGATTCGAGCACTAGGACTAAGATGATGTCCATGACTATCAAACCAATACCATGTACCATTTACTTTTTCCCACTGATACTGAAGGTATATTCCGTCAGATTTACAACCATATAATTTGGGATAAGACTGACCTTCAGCAACTGCCGCTCCTGTATCTGCATACCATGACCAATTCTTGTTATTGTCTCGACCTTCAATCAACCATCCATTTGGCTCAGAAAACCATCTCCACTTACTGTCAAGCCTATGCCATTCTGCGATTGCTCTGTCAGATGAATCATTTTCATTCGCATATATATATTGATTTGTCCCATGCATTATCTGCTTATACAGCTTATACTCAGGAGCATCAATACTATCGAACTCTTCACAGCCTTCTTTTACCCAATTAGCAACCATCTGCTTAAATGCTACATTGGTAATCCTTGCTGTGATTGCTTTTTGTAAACCTTCAATAATACCACTATTCTTATTCTTTTCCTTAGTTAATTTGAGGATGCTCTGTAAGTATTCAATATTCCTCTTAGTGTCAGCAACAGATTCTCGATTCATTAAATCTCGCATCCAATCCTGTACTACGGAAATAACGGTACTTCTGCATGACATAGTCTTATTAAATGCTTCCACATCTGCATTCTTTTCATCTTCAGTACAAAGCATTAAATGAGTCTTGATGAACTCCGCATGAACAACTCCATAATCATCTATATACTGACTGTCTATATATGGAGTATTTGGGGCTACTCGTGCTTCCGTAAAAGCATTTAGCCTTGCTCCATTTGCAGATAATGGATAGATTCTTGTTACAACATCAGATGTATTTATACTGTGCATTAAGGATGTAACATCCCTTCCTGCATAGATATATGCTGTTGAACCATCATCCAATCTGTTATTGATAGAGATAGCATTATTGTTGTACTTTATCTCTCCACCAAACTTTTCAACAAAACAATCCTCTCCACCATTGATAATGGCTATGAGGTTAGTATTCTCATACTTATAATCAGCTAATAAAGTATTCGGAAGATTTGTAGTTACAGGATAAGCACTACTCGTTATATCTTGAGCAAGTCTTGATGGTGTTGCTCCATTCCTAGCCACACTTGTAAATACTCTATCATTAAAGGCATCAAGTGCTATTGGATATGCCTCTACATAGATACTTGTAAGAGACCTCTGACAAAGAGTGATTCTATATTGTTGTTTCAAATCAACTCCATCCAGACAGTCGACATCGACATATAGCACGGAATCCTCTGTTATATACTGCCATTTGCCTTCTCTATCATAAGGGTGCTCCATTTTAACAACCCATGCCCCATTGATTATCATTGATAGGACACACGATATAGGTTGTAGTATGGTTTCTCCTTTAAATTTATGAACAATCTTAATCATATTGCATATCCTTCTCTCAAATCTATGGTTATCTCTCCATCTTCAGAGGCATTAAAAGAATTACTATATACATCTATTTCATGGACACCATTTGGTAGCCATAAATCATCATAATTATGTGTTAAAAATAAAGGTTCTTTGTTACCTTGGCTGTTGTATGTAAACATAAGGTTTGAATCACAATAAACTGTAGTTGAATCATCATTAAGTGTAAAATTTATCTGCTTTTCATTATCCACAGTAATTTCAACTATTATGGTATCACTTGAACCTTTATTAAATTCAATAAAAGGTTTACACACATCTCCTGCATTGGATACATCCCTAAACACACGAGTCCCGGATGTATTTTTTTGTATATCTTCTTGCAGAATGGTACTTGCTCTCAAATATTCAAATGGTTCTACCTCGTATTGAATAGTTACTCTTCCATAATCGCCATCACGCAATTCATCTTCGGTAATAACAGCATTCTTTATATTGTAATACGAATCATAATTATCAACACCATTCACACGATTTATAATGCTTATGGTTGGAAATGTTATGCTTGTTTTAAGAACCTCATTTATCTGATTACAAAAAACCGATTTGATAATCCTTCTGTTCTGAAGGATATTCAAAGCATGAAATGTGACCTCGATATATGCGGATGTTCTTCGATAATACGCAGATAACATATCGCCATCCCTTTGAGGGATAGTATACCTATCCCTCTCTGTCTCTGACGACTGTATCTGAGGTATATTTGCAACCCATATGTTATTATAATCGCTTGTCTTATGACCATTAACTAATACATCAAACATCATGCACCTCCGTGTGCAATCCTAACAGCATTGGTCTCTCTTTTCATTCTGCCTAAAGTATAGGTATAGGAATTTTCGTTGAGCCTCTTTCCGTCTACTTCATTAACAATGTAAAGATTGATAGGTGTATCATCTGAGATTGTTGTTCCCCGGTCATATTCACCCGGATTATTAAAGCTCTCAACCTTCTTGGTCTGAGACAGCTTTGATACATCGTACTTCGGTGATACAAAAGAATCCTCAAAATCAAATGCATTACTTACTGTCTTTCTCAAGGCATTTTCGTTATCTCTTATACCTTGCATGAATAAGTTCATCATATCCGGTGCATAGGTATGGAAGTCTGAAAGTGGGCCAACATCCGGTTCTGAGAAGTGCAGATAGCTCTTGATTGTATCTGCCATGCTCTTTACCTTATCTTTTAATGCAGATAGTTTTTCAGTAATACCATTGATGAAGTTCTGCACCATATCTCGACCATAGGATGTAAATGCCGATAAACCCTCGCTAATCTTGTTCTTGGCTGTTGTTATGAGTGAACCCACCTTTGCTCCAAGACTACTTGCTATACTTTGCGCACCATTTACTAATCCCATGAACATGGTCTTTGCAGAACTAAGTATATTTCCTGCCTCTCCTGCTATCTGTGAACCAATATTTCTTACGAACATTCCTATATTGGCAACTACCTGCACAACAATCATTCCTAATGCCTTGAGGAGGGCATTCCACATTATTATTGCCGCCGCCAAGGTCTGCTGTAAGCCGGGGCCTGCATAATAATTGACTATGGTATCCATGAGTTTTGGAAGGGCATTAAGCACTGAATTGATAATCTCAGGAAGTGCCTCGGATAGACAGTCCATAAGAGATATCCAAGCCTCGGTCATCTGAGGAAGGAACTCAACAAAACTTGTAATCAGACTATCTATCAATAATGGAATCTGGTCGATTATCAATGGAATATTAGAAATCAAAGCCTCAGCCAAAGCAACTATGATATCAAAAGCCGCTGTAAGCAGAACATCAAGGTTATCCATCAGACCTTGGGCTATGCCCATCACTATTAAAATGGCAGATTGTACCACTAAATCTATATTATCTGTGAAAAATCCTGCCAACATTTCTATAATCTGAACAACCGCATTCACTAAATCTCCTGCATGTTCACTCATGCCGGTAAGGAGTACTTGAAGAATTTCTCCTGCGGCGTCAAGTATTCCGTCAAGGTTGTCCATGATTGCAGTAGCAAGTGTGCTCACAATCTGACCTCCTAGTGAAATGATGTCCGGCAATAGGGTCACAAGTGAATCCACTACTTGACTTATCACAGTTGATATAGTGTCCATATTGTCCGATAATGCAGATACGAGTCCTTGCACAAGCTCTGTTGCCGCACCTGTAATTTTGGGTAGTACGTCCGTAATGAGTCCTGGGATTATCTCAAGAGCATTTGGGACAAGCTCCTGCACCAATGTTCCGATGGCTGAGAGTGCATTTTCTATAACCGGCAGAAGGTTGTCCAAGAATCCGTTGACATGTTTTCCTGCCTCATCCGTATATCCCACTAACGAATCAACTACATTACCAATTAACTGACTGATATCCGCATTCTTGTCTCCTAACCCGGTGACAAGGTTCTGCCATGCGGCTGATAGCATTCCAAGTGAACCTTGAATAGTTGTTGATGCTTCTCTTGCCGTTGTACCGGCTATGTTCTGTTTTTGCTGTATAAGGTCAATGGCTGTTACAACGTCTGAAAAGCTGTCTATGCTCAAATCTGAGGCCTCTCCGATTGACTCTGCGTATGTATTGGCGTCCTCAATCAGTCGCTCCATTTCCTCCTTGGTACCTCCGTATCCCAACTTGAGGTTATCAAGCATGGTATAGTTCTGCTTTGCGAACCCTTGGAAGGCTCCCTGTATCATTCCGATATCCCCACCAAAGGTATTGAAGTTATCTGATATTGCACGCATAGCAACATCTGTCTGCTCAGCCGCTTTTACAGTATCCCCATCCAAGGAATTGATAAGTGAGGCTGAAAACGATGTTGCCATATCCATATACTGATTTGCTGACATTCCTGCGGTCTTGAATGCATTCTGAGCATTCTGCATAACCATGTTCTGAGCCTTCTCGAGCTTGTTATATTCACCTTCAACCTCACCCACTGACTTTCCTACATTCTTGGCATAATCCTCAAGGCTCATTCCCATGTTTCCGTATAGCTTCTGAACACCGCCTACAAGCTGTTCATACTCGCCATAAGCCTCAACAGAACTCTTTACTAGCGCACCAACTCCAACAGCCGCCGCACCGACAGCCGCCGCAGTCACTTTGGTAAGCCCAACAAGAGCCTTGCCCCCTACTGAGGCCACTTTGCTGAGGACTCCTCCGATGCCTCCACCGCTTTTTTCAGCACTTTTCTTAGCCTTGTCAAGCCCTTCCTCATATTCAGATATGTCCATCTTTATTTTTGCTACTAAATCAAGTGCATCCATTACATTACTCCTTGAATTTCAGTCCTGCTTTTTCCATTACATCTATGGCTATTTCCTCGCCATCCCGATTATCTACCGGTGTTGGATGTATCACTTCTTCAAGTGTGTATCTAAGCTGTTTGTTACCCTCCGGCAAAATCCTTAAAGAATCAGCGACATAATTCCGGTAAACATACTCGATTATGTCGCTGTCACTCTTTGCTACTACATATTTGATGAAGTGTTTGCTTCTTCCTTTGTATCCTCCGTAACAGAGCCAGAAGGTTCTTTTGAAATCATCTCCTCGCTCTGCTCTGTAAAAAAATCTTTCAGCTCCGGGTCATTGAAAACATTTAACAGAACCTTTGGTAATGTTAGTAAGTTACAATGGTATTCCTCTCTTGGAACTCTTTCCAATATCGCAAGCATATTCATTACATCTTCTTTGTGCTTCTTTATGGCCGCCTGTACCGCTTTTATGAGGACGCCTGACCTATAGAAGTTGGCAACCTCCTCATCACCAAATATCGCAATTACCGGGTCAATCAGCTCTGCTAACATATCAAGGGCCTCTTCATCCTTGTATTCTGATAAATGTTTCATATAACCTCCTTGTGTGGCTTATTAGCCTTCTGAAACAATTTCTTCTTCGTTGTTAATATCTTCGTTGTTTTCTTCTTCGGTTCCACCGTCTCCCTCGGTGGTGGGGCTAGGGTGTAGATGTCCCTGCCTTCACATACACCTCAAAAGGTACCTTATCCTGCTCACTCATTGAGTAGTGTCCTGTATAGGTGAATGCAAAGTTTCCTTTGCCCTTGTCTGTTGACTGAATCTGAAAGCCTCCCGTGTTGAGTGCGTTCATCATATGAACAGCACAGTATCCGGCTGTTTTTCCTGTTCCGTCTTCATTCTTATCTGAGTAGTCACCTACCCACCAAATATCCTCAAAATCTCCTGCTAATACATCATTTCTTGGAATGATATGAGTAGAATCTGAGCCATCTACATCTGCGGAAGCAATCAGCTTCTTTGCTGTGGATGCATCAATAGTTACGAATGTTCCACTCATAGACACTTCCCATGAATCGAGCTTCTTGAGTTCTTTGGTGTTCTTAGGGCAATTATCAATATCCTCGCCGTAATCAGAATATGTTGGTGTAGCTGTAAAGTTTACGCCGCCTGTTGTGGCTCCCATGAGGCCTTCAATTTCTCCGGTTGAAGGGGTGAAACTACTCACAAGGATACCTGCATTCATCTGTATATTCTGAAAGGCTGTCTCTGGAATCTGTGTATATTTCATCGTTTATACCTCCGATATGTATTCAATCTCTATGTTTATTACAATTCTTCTTATGCTATCATCTGTGTCTTCCATTCTCTGAGCAAATGGCTGTCCTCTTTTAGCCCATAACATCCCATTGTCATATGCCACTGTCTGACCACCATATCCCATTGAATTTTCAATTCTATGGAGTATGGCTGTAACTCCTTCCCATGAAGTGCTTCTGTCCCAAATTGAGGCTGTTATCACGTTAGAAACACCAAAGTTATCTGTCATGACCTCGTAAGTGATTCTAGGAAGCACCGCATCATCCGGAACTGTACTGCTGTCATAGGCCCTTACTCCGAACTGAGAAAAGAACCTATGTAATGCTTGCTCCTTGTCCATATCACACCTCCGAAGGTAACACCCATTCCTCGCACGTTACCTGCCTCATATTGAGGCTTGCGCTTTTAGGTGTGTAAGAATCGTCACCATCAGACGTAACTCTAAATATTTTGCCATCTCGCACCCTTCTGAGCACATCGTGGTACTCGAGTGTTATGTTCTTTTTAGTAGTCAGCGTATAGACTGAGCTAACACCCTGCGCCTGTGCTGTCCGGGCTTCCATAGAAGTGTTAAAAACCATTGCGCCTTGTATTGTCGCTCCGTCCTGCCACTCCGTAGTGTAACCGCCATATCCGTCATCAACTCTAACCTTGTCTAACAGAGTGTAGTCTTCATATGCTTCATCAAGTAGGCTCATAGTTTCTTCCACCTCCTTAGTCTGTCAGCAAATACTCCCTGCCATGTTGGGACTAAAGAATCAGAGCTTGACGAACTACCACCACTTGCTTTGCTGTATGAATACCCACCAAAGCTCTCACTCTGATATGGGCTCATGTTCTGACCATCGATACCGCCATATAACTCCTGCCATGCCTCGATTTCTTCCGCAAGGCTTATTACATCCTGTGGAATAGCCATCAACCATACAGCTCCGTCAAAGGTTTCATCCGTCAGAGTCTCTGTTCCGTGCTTGTATACTCCGTCATTGAAGACACTACCAACAATCCTGTAGTATTGATTCTCTTGTATAGCTGTGTTCGCATATGCGCCCTCTTCAACAAGCTGACCATCTTTAATTGTAAAAGTGCCAAAATATTTGGGCTGTCCATAGTTGAACCAATTCTTGAGATAATGGCAGATGATTGTTAGCATAAAAATCTCCTTTTGTATATAAAGGGCATGAGCTTATATGAAAAAGGTCACATAATGCTCATACCCTTATTGCCTTTAGCCTTCTGACTCTGTAACTGTTGCAATCCAAAGTGATGATGGATTGTAAAGTACAGGTATGAACAGAGCTGAAGCCTTTGTCCACAGAACAGCAGGGTCATTTTCAGTCCACTGTGATATTGTTACATATGGACTCTCTGAGCTGTTTGCTACGTTCATGAACTGAGCAACATCAGCCTCCGGAGCATCACCCCAAAGACCAACACCCATTCTACCGCCTACATTTGTAGAGAAGAATGTGATTTTGTCCTCCGGATAATATCTCTTTGTTGATATATCAGGTCTTCCATTTGTTCCGATGGTTGCAGAAGCTCCATATGTGAGGTCGTTTGTGATAACCTGTGTTATGCCAAACTCCTCTTCAAGGTAACTAGCAAGGTCAGCACTCTTGATAAGTGCTCCAACACCTACGTTGCCAAGGATATTCTTCTGCAGGCCTTCGTTTGCTCTCATCTTCGCAATAGTCTTACGAGATGTGAACATTCCGTTGATGATAACTCCCTTATCAAGAGCGGCATCAACAATATTCTGAATATCTCCTGCGATATCTCCTGTAGTTGCTACATCAACTGTAAAGGCTGTCTGAGCCGGCTGAACTCCGTAGTCAACATTGATATCTACGTTGTTTTCCTTGATGGTTACCTTACCTGTAGCAAGAAGCTCATTCTTTGCTACCTTCGAACGTGTAATAACCTGTTCACCAAGTCTTACACCATCACGGATAACGTAGTCATACATCTGGTCATTCTGTACTCCTGCTCTTGTAAGGGCACGAAGTCTTTCTGACTGATTTATCTTAACCTTGATGAGTCCCTTTTCGATATTGTGTGTATCTATAGGGGTTCTGAATGTAGTCTGTGACTCAGTATCGAATCCGTGGAACTGAGCCATCATCGGAATCTGATACTCAGCCGCAATACTTTCGTATTCAGCTACAAGGTTGTCTGTCTTAACATCTCCGAACAGCCCATCAACAGGGTCATTCTGTCTTGTTGGATTGAAAGGTACATCAAGCCAATCTTTCTTTGGCACAAAACCAAGTACGTTGTTTTCCCATCTTATATCTGACATCTATCTTTCCTCCTTATTCCGGTCTTGTAACTGTAGGTGTTGTCTTGAACACAAATCCCTTAGCCTGAAGTGCTGTTTTAGCGGCCGCTGATATACGAACATCAACAGCTTCATAATATGTGGTACCATCCTGAACAGTTGTATCATCTGTAAGAGTATACACATATGAGCCTGCGCTACCGCTTCTCTCATACCAACCATTCTCTTTGGGATTATCACCTGTCTTTGGTGTTACTGACTGATAATCAACTCCTGTGATTGCAAGTCTATCCTCGTACACCTCACCCTTAGTTACAACAGAACCCGGCATAGCACCGGTTGTTACGTCTACATCCTCATATACTATTCCAATAGCATTTGCATCATTTGATGGATATGCAGTACCCATCTTTACATATTTGCTTCCATCCTCTGCGGTTGTAGCTCCTGTCTGAGATATCTGTCTTGTTTCTCTCGTGCACTCTTCATGAGCAAGAAAGTATCCCGGTGCGTATGCTACGCCCTGTGAATTCTGATTAAATGACATTTATTTGTCCTCCTTAATATTTCCATACAGGTCATTGTGATACTTTTCCGCAATCTGTGCGGCACGGCTTGGAGTCTTTTCAGCTCCGGCCCTATTTGCAGGTGGGTTTGCCGTATCAGCTCCTCTTTCATCTTCGGTTGATATACAATCTCCCCACTCTGTCTTGATGCTTTCTGTTAATTTATCGGCATCCTTGATTTTTCCATCCTTATCAAGCTCAAAGTCAAGTGATACACCCTTCATGGCTCTGTCAAGCCATTTGTCAGCCACTCCTACCTCTTTCAGAAGGCTTCTGTATGCGTTCTTCTTGGTTGTTTCTGTGGCTTTTGCTTCCACATCTGCCTTATAGTTGGCATATGCGGTCTTTTCGTCCTCATACTTCTTTTTCCACTTCTCAGCGGTTGCAACATCGTCCTCAGCGGTCTCCACTTTTTCCTTGAGTGTGTCGATTTCAGATAGCTTTGCTTTGTATCTTTCCTTCTCAACATACTCATTTCCAACAGCGGTCTTGATAGCTGATACTACAGTTCCAATAGCTGACTCCGGGATGTTTCCATCCTCTCCTACGTGTTTCTTGATAATTGCTTCAAAATCTGCCATATTCATAATCTCCTTCGCAGTTTTCCGGGGGTGCTACCCTAAATTATGGTTTATCGGAACAAAAAAGAGCCATTAAATACAAGCTGAAACGTCTTTCAACTCATACTTAATGGCTCTGGCTCTCCGGCTCTGGCTCTTGTTCCGTTTTTCTATCGTGATAATACCAAATAATTGGCATAAAATCAAGCTCTTTTGAGGTATTCTTCAAATATTTGCTTATATTCGCTCGTATGTCCTTCCACCGCAGGCTTGATATATGGGTGAGGTTTGGTGCGACTTGTTCCATACTCTACATATGACGCATATTCCACAGGCGTCCCTATGTATGCGGTGGTATCGTCTGAACTTCCTACTGTTCCGGAGCTATAACCACCCTTCATTGCGCCACCGCTTGTAGCCTTGTCTGCCTTGTAGGCATGAGAGAATGAAGCCCCACCCACCGCATGGGTGATACTATTCCTCAGAAGCCCGGTGTCTACAGGGCAAAGTCTCTTAGCATATCCCTCAGCTTGAAGCCCTACAGCCTCAAGAGCCACCATAACAGCCTGTTTTGTGGCTTGTTTGATTAGTTCTGTATTATCCTCTGTTATTTTGATTTCAGTTGATATATCCATTTTTATTCCTCGTCATCTTCTTCATAAAATTCTTTGTAGCTCTCAATGGCCTTCTGAGGAGCCTTGTCCGTGAGTTTATAACAAAATTCATCTTTGTCGTGATAATACCACTCTTCATTTTCCATAAAATATGGTCTTTCTGTATCTTTCATCGTCAAAATCCCTCCTTTTTCAGCCATTCCTGCATTGCCAATCCAAGCTCGTTTGGCTTTGATAATTGACTATTGGCAAATACTTCTGCCATAAATTCAGCCTTCTTCTTCATCCCGTATTCACTCAGATTTTTGGTTATATCAAACCCCGGGTTGTTTTTTTTGGCAATATTTACAATTTCATTATACATATTGTCATATTCCTTTATGCGTGCACTGTTCGATGACCATGCACCCCTTTTATCCAAAATGCTATACGTTAAAATATGACCGTATTCGTGAGTTGCGGTGTATATCCCAAACTCATCCGGATTGCAAGGCATGTGCCACGACTTCCCATTTACAATCTTTTGCCTTCTTGCCTCGTTGGTAATCATATCTTTATAGCTCTTGAAATCTTCTTTGTTTAAAGTAATCTTGGCTTTGACCATTTTCCCTTTTTGCGTAAAGCCCGTTGCCTTGCCTATATATGAACCTTTTCTTGTGTCAAACTCTGTATTGCCTATTCCCCCAAGCACACCAAATTTCTTCTCCAACTTTGATAACTGATTTACATTGTCCACCAAAAGTTTTTCATCAAAATCTTTCGTGTCTTTGGATACTTTACCAAACATTGTTTGGAGCTGTGTTTCTGCCTCTTTTCTCGTTCTAACTTTAGTATAACCACTATTTTGAGCCGCCGCAACAGGCTTTTTAGGTGGCTTTGGATACTTGTCAACCCTCCACTGCTCGTATGTCATACCCTCCGGCAAATGGTCTGTATTTCTCAAGGATAAGTTATTAGCATCCACCCCGAATCCCTTCAATGCAGGAACTAAAGTACAACGACAATTATACACAAGATATCCTTTTGCTGATGGGTCACCGGGATACTCTATTTCATCGCCATCCACCTTGAATTTCTCTCCAACATCTACTCTCTGACCATCTAATAGTCTGTGCTGATGCCTTGTCCTTCCGTCCAACGTAGCAAGCCATTCTTGTTGCAGGTCTATCCCCATGCCTTGAGCTCTTTTGTAAGAATCTACCCTGCCGGCGTTCTGTACTCCGGTTGCCATCGTTCTTACGTTACGTATGGCCGCATTCCTGTTACGCCTCTCAACCTCTCTTGCTATTTGTTTAGCATCTTTCATGTTCTTGTTCTTGATATCGTCTTCGGTTATGGAATCCCCAACAGTTTTTCTCAACCTCTTTACCATTTTAGGGATGCTCTCGCCTTGTACAATCCCTTGGAACAATACTGACCGCACCTGCTTCTTATTCCATGCCAAGTCCTTTTTCATGTTGATTTTATCGGTTATCTTCTGTCCCGGAGCGTGTATGAACTCCCCACCCCGGAACAATCTCTCAACCGTACTTCGGTCATACAGATATGGGAAGCCTGTATCAATTCCACATACGCTTTCAACCTGATATGTTCCGTAGTTGTAATTGATAGCATAAATCTCCGGCATATATCCGTATGCTATGCTTTTTGCCATTTGGTTGGTCATTGTACAGTCCCGGGCTATTGTGTCGCACATCTCGTTCCACCTTGCATTTACAGGTATTTCTTTCATCTTCCATTCGTTGAATGCTTCCTCAGTCACGAGTCCCTGTCTGACCAACTCAGCCATTTCTGCCTCTCTTTTGGCAAATCTGTTACAATGCTCAGCATACTTCTCTAATATCTCATACCTTGCCTTCTTGTATTCCTCTGCCAACTCTTTCTCGAGCTTTCTGAGAAGTTTTTCTGTCTCCTCATGTCCTTTATCGGCCATAATCACTCTCCATCATCTATCATTGATGTTATCAGCTCATTCCTTTGCATTTCTGCCCACTGTTCTATACTCTCTTTAACAATGGATTCTTTGTCTTCATTCACTATTGCTGTATTCTCGTCAAGGATATCTTCCAACCTTGGAAATACATTTGTATTGCCCTCGAATAGATTGAGTATCTGGTCTACAGCCCAATCATATCCTGCAACAAAGTCTTTGTCACGTCCGGTCAGTCGTTCCTCATTGTATATTTCATCTGTTCTACAATCCGGTATATAACTCATTATTTTTTCCCCTTTTCTTTAGGTTTTGTCATAGCATTTATCTTGTCATAGGCTTCATCCACTGTCTTTTCATAATCCTTCTTTGCTGATTTAAGGTCTTTGGATGCATCCTTCTTAATGGATTCTTTTTGCTTTGCAGAACTCGAATCAATCTTTGCTTTCTGTCTTTCTGCCTTCCCTTTAAGTTTATCAATAGCCGAACCGAGCTTCTCTTTGAATGCTTCCTTCTGCTCCGGAGACATATTTTTCATTTTATCCCGGAGCTGAGATATTGCCGCTGATGTCTGCTTGGTAATTTGTTCCTTTTGTTTTCTCTTGGCACTTTCTATTGCCTGGAGATTTGTGGATTTGACAGCTCCAATCAAATCCGCACTTTTGCTGTAAGCATCCTTAGCCTGAGCCTTGGCATATTCATATTGCTCTTTCTGAGTATCGTCCCATCCTTTTCTGCTCCGGTTCTTTCCTTTTAGTTTCTTATGTTTCTCATAATACTCGTGGGCTTTCACCGGGTCATAATCTACACTAGCCATATCACTCCTCCATTAACTCCTCAAGCATCTGCATAACCTCATCAGAGTATTCCTGTAACATCTGATTGTCTATTTCCTCTGTCTGAATGTCCTCTGAGCCATTTTCTGCTGTTTCTTCTTCTTCGGTGGAAACTTCCTCAGCCTCACCCTCAAACCTGTCTAATTCGTCATTACTGAGCTGTTCTAGCATCTCATCTGCTAAGTCACCATCACCTAAAAGGGTGAGTATCTTCCTCGTGACATAATCCTCGCTGAGATACTGAGCTGATTGAAGCACAAGCCCTACTTCCTCCTGCGAGTTGACTATGATTGACCGGGTGAATGTTGGTTCATCGTCTACTCCGGCAATCTCTAAGATGCCCTTGATGAACTCCCTCACACAATACTCATATTGGTCTGTCTTGCTATTCAGTGGCTCATATGATGCTCTTATCTGAGTGGCTGTAGTAGCTCCGGATGCTATATTCTTAGTGTCGAGTGCCATGGCATCTTCGTACAGGTCTGACCTAAGAGTAGCAAGCAACGCCTCCCTGCTCTGATATGGGGCCTCAATCGTATGGCTCTCAGCATCCCCCTCTGTTACGGCCGCATGAAGTGTCTTCATTCTCTCTACGAACTGAGCAAGGTCAACATCATCCATTCCTCCGTTGTTCTGAATAGTCCAATATATGAGTGAACCTTCGTCCACGTTGTTAGCATACCCGGATTTTATGAGGTCATAGCAGTCTATAGCCTCTCTGAGGCCTGATAGCTCGCTTTGCCTATGAGGATTGCCCCATAATGGAACTATTGGGAATGTTGGATAATTCTCGCCATCGTATATCTCTGTTCCATCCGCTTCGGTGGTCCTTGTCTTGAGGATGTAAGGCCTTTTATCCTTGAGTACCTCATTGACAGTCTTGTAATTCTTGCCCCTGTAGATTTTCTTGTTATAGATGTACTCCGTGTATCCGTCCAACTCATATAGTGTGGCTCTAAGAGGTTTGTCATCGTCCACCTGCCAGAACCTCACCCCGGCTTTGAGTGCTCCGTTTTCCTCGTCAAATAGTGGCGCAAACTCTCTTACGTGGAACCCCTCAACATGGTCTTTGTTATAGAATCCGAATGAAACAGCCCCAACAAGCGCATTCTTTCCTAACTCCTGCAATCTCGTATCAAAGTCATCTCCAAGAGCCTTCTCCGTCCCTTCGTTCTTCCATGTAACTCCATTGCCTAGCAGGTATTGATTCTCTTGAGTTACAAATCTGTTGAAGAACTTGCTTGCCATCTTGAAGTTGGCTGACCAATTATCCGGGATTACATTGCCGGTCACTGTGTATAAGAGCTTTTGGAACTCAGCTATGGTCGTATTTTTCTGCCTGTCGTATTCATCCGCAATCACCGCTTCCTTATACAGGTCAGAGGCCATATGAGCTGATATGACTTCATACACAAAGGTCATCTTGTCTTTTTCATCATCTCCCACTTTCAGTAAGTCTTGATATGTGTACATTTCTTTCTCCTTTACTTCAACAACCCATTGTAAGGTGTTTTTTTGCTTAGTATCCTCATGGTTTTAACAAAGTACCTTGTTGCATCCATGGAATGGTCGTTTATCTTAACAGGATGTTCCTCAATCTCCGAATCATCCCAAACATATCCTCCTGCTTCATCAATCCAATTAGGCATAGCCGGTTTCAGGACCTTTACAAGCCCCATCTGCAACGCCACGGCTGTCTCTCTGATTCCATCCTTCACCGCATTGTCTGCCGGTATAACCTTTGCCCATTCAGATTGATGTAATAAAGCTATAAATGATGCCGCTGATGGGTCAATTATTGTCGATATCTTCTCATGTAGGTTTCCACCAAGCGTCAAATGAACCTTCCTTTGCTTGACCTCAGCCCATATATCCTCTATCCACTCATTGAGGTCATTCATGTATTCGTTGTCCGTCTTCTGTACTCCGGTATCACGTCCCGAATAGTAATATTCACGTTCCCCATACCATACGTTGTCTCTCTTGCTCCATAGGATGGCTGAAAAGGCGTTCATTGTTCCGTAGTCAATCGACACTACATATTTGCTTGCAGGAACGTCCGGCAGGCTGTCTACGATAGCTGATTGAAACATAGGGTATACAAGTCCCTCAGCAAGAGCCCATTTACCAAGGATATACCGGTCATAGTAGACTGTTCCGGCATACTCCTTCTTCAGCTCCTCAACAACGTACTCCGGCAATACTCCGTCATCAATAACATAGTTCTGCTCATAGATGTCCGCATCCGAATCCAAGAAGGCCTTGAACCAATGATTAGGGCTGTCCGGGTTACACGTTCCGTCAAAATGGCTATGCTCGCACCTCAGACGTGACTTGAGCATTTGGAACACCTCTTCACTCCACGTTGTTACCTCGTCACCGTAGGCGTATTCAATGGTTGTTCCCTGTATCCTCGCAACGTGCTTCCGGTTGTCAGCTCCTAAGACATAACACTCCTTGCCGAACAAAAACGCCTTGTTATTGCCCTTTATCCTGCTGACGTTCTCAACGCCCCATATATCCCTCATAGGCTCAAGTATGTTACGCTCAAATGTTCCTTGCGTATTACCGAACAGAACAATCAGCCCTTCACCCTTAGTTGCACATATCCTCTTAGGGATAGTCACCGCATAGTCAAGGAAGCTCTTGCCACTACCGGTTGCCCCGGTCTTTATGTTCCATCTATGGTTACAGGCCATGAGGTAGTCTTGTTGCATCTTAGTCAATGACACTATCGACACCCTCCAACAGCTCTTTTGCTCTCTTTAGTGATTCCGGATTGAACTCTGTCTCTACCTTGTCTGTCATTCCTAGGTGGTTCTTGGCGTAAAATATGTGTACAGCCGGATTCTTCTGAGCTAGCTGAAAGCCTGACCGCCTCAATGATATCTTACCAATTTGCCTTTTTTCTTTGAAAACTTCCGAAAAAGTTGTGCCATAGGTATCCTTGCACCAACTATTGAGAGTATCATCGCAAACATCGAACCATGCACACACTTCTTCCAACGTACATTGTATTGCGCATAGGTTTTCAAACTGTTTCTTGTCAATATTCTTCTTAGGTCTTCCCATTACTGCATCCGGGTTCTTCTTTCTTGGCATATAATCAACTCCTTTGTTAAACAAGTCCCCATTCAGCTAGCTTCTCAAAGCCGCCTATGAGGTTTACATAGTTTCTTGCTATCTCCACTATCTCACTATAAGGTCTTCCATCTACTTCCTTATCACCGATAGCACAGCATAGCTTTACTTCCTTGCCTGTTTCCTGTGCCTTTAAATGTGCATATATGTTTACCGATACATCAGCCTTGCTTAGGTCCTTACCATGCAGGCCTCCTCCGGTTACTGCATCACCCATATCCGAACCCAACTTGCGGTTGGTAGCTCCGGTATCTACATTTATCCCACCTGTCCAATATCCTAGTGGGTTCACCTTGAGGCTCATATCTTTCGGCAACTTACTTATGAACTCATCCTCGAACACGTAGCTCTGACAAGCAATCAGCCGGTCTCCATCAATTATGTATTTCCCATCTGTTGGGTGCTTTATATACAAGTCTCTTACAAGGCCGCTCAGCTTGTGCTGTTCCCTTGTAACCGGAACCCCTTTGAATATGCCATTGTCTCCGCATCTGATGATTTCGTTCTGATTGTCGGCAAGGTGTCTATCCTGCTTGTTTTCGTCATATGCCACATATAAGTCACCTGCTATTCTTACCACTATGTTTTTCACCACTTCCGTTGGTATATGTACAGATGTTTCGGATATAATCTGACATTGTCCATGTCCTATCAGGACCTCAACAGCTATCTTCGGGTTATCACTTTGCTTATATGCATAATCAACTATTGCTCCTGCTATTCTGTCTGCTACCTTGTCCGGGTGGGATGGGTTTACTTTTTCAAACATATTCTTCCTCCTATACTCTTGTTTCCAATACAGCTTCTCTATCTTGATGCCAACAAGGCTCAAATGTTACATCTTGGTTATACTTGTAGATGATATCTCCGTTCTCATCTAATCCGGCCGGCTTCATTACTCTCTCGAATAAATGATATGGGCTCTGTCCTCGTTTCGGGTTGTTCCATAGATACCTGAGATAGTCCTTCATCGTCATACCTTCGTACTTTGCCCGGTTCTCAGATGAATTTATGTTGAAGCCCTGTGCCCTTACCATTGGGAAGTTGAGATAATACATATCACCCTCAATATCGCTCCACCTTACCTCTCCTGTTCTCTTGGCTATCTGTAAGGCGGCTGAGAAGTTGCCTCTTGAATAGTCCCAATCCGGTGGTAAAGCACAGCAGGAACAATTATCACAGCACTCCTTGAAGTGGGCATCCGATACGTAAAACCTCATGCCCAACTTATGGCAAAGCTCCTGCATATTCCGGATGTATTTTTCCTTGACCTTCCGGTTGAGTCGTAAGTATCCCGAACCATTGCTGTATTTTCTGTAAAACTCTACAATATCAAATCCTGCGCACTCGCTTATTACGTCATAGTGTTCCTTAGCCTGCTTTATACTTCTCATTTCAAGGCAAAAGAACTCTGTCGTTACTGCAGTTGCTCCGGCCTCGTGAGCCTTCTCTATCAGTTCAAGATATGTCTTGTCGGATACTCCTACTATGAATGGTCTGAGTCTGAGGGTTGTACCGCCTTTGCTGAGGCTGTTATATATCTTCATCGCCTCAAGACGTTCTTCCGGTGTAGGCACTCCCTGTTCTATCCTAGCCGCATCATGTTCATCTAAGGTGATTATTGAAAACTTAATGTTCCAATTATCCGCATCCTTGAAAAGCTCTTGATATTTTGGGTCCTTGAATACCCATGCTGATTTCGTGCTGAAGCATATAGGATAGTTGATTTCTTTAAGATATTTGAGGATTTCGTATGTTACGCCATATTGTTTCTCAAATCCGTCAAATTGGTCTGATAAGCCTCCCCACTGAATAGGTCGTTTAGTCTTGATGTATTGATAGAATTGGCTGTCTTTGTCTTCACCGCTGAATATCTTCTTGATTTTTTCCGGGTTGACGCTTTTGACCTCCTTGTTGAAATAGGCCTCTTTTGCGCCTCCGATACCTCTCTGATACTGAGAGAAGCAATACACGCACCCAAATGAGCAATTACTGTATGTATCAAATGTAAGTGGCAAGGTGCAGTCTGCTATCTCACCTGTCCATCTTGGACTTATGTATGTATGTTTGATTTTATCTCCCATGATTCCTCCTGCTTATGATATGATTCCTGTCTCTTTGTATAGTTTTTTCAACTCTTTACGGATACCTCTCCATCCTCCGGCCTCTCCAAGGTACTTCTTGTTAAAACATTTTGCCCGGATTTGTAGAAGTTCTTCAGATACCTTCGGGTATTCACTCTGCATTGAATATATTTCCTCAAGCATCCGGTCAAGGTAATATCCGTTGTATCTTGAGCCCTTGTAGAATTTTCTGTACGCACATAGGGATGTCTCCACCTCTGTTACATTGTCTTGTCCACCCTCTCTCCGGATTTCAAACTGAGCCGCATACAGCATTTTGTCCAATGAGTCTACCTTGTAAGGTAGTGTCCCGGCCTTATCGAATCTGTCTGCCGCATCATCATACCCAAAAAGATTGAGAAGTCCACTTGTAGCTGTATCACCGTGTTTCCAATCTATTGTTGTATTCTCTGTTTTCATTCCTGTAAGCTCTACAAATGTCTCAAGGAACAAGAAAGACGCAAACCTGCCATACATTACCCACGTTGATACATACTTTATTGCTTTTTCAAGGTTTATAATGCCTCCGGCAGTTATATTCCCAAGAAACTGCTTCACATCCCGGTGGTTGTTTTGAAAGTCCTCAATCGTACGCTCAAAGTTGTCCCTCATCTTCATGTATTTTCGGTCGCTCTGGAACAAAATATGCTGTTTTAACTCTGTGAGCTGATTCTTATACAGGCATGCCCCATTCCGTTGCTTCTCGAACAAAATAACCGCACTCTGCACGCAATAGGTAACTGAGAACAGGAATGCTAGTTCATACCTCTCTTGCAGGGTGAGTGTTTTTCTTCTTGCCCACTCCTTGAGAACTACATTGTTGCATTCTCCATCTCCATGTATATGGTATGAAACAAACTCCCTCATGCGTTCTTTTACATCTTTCATATCTCATCCTCGATAATCTTGTACATTTGTTCCTTTGGGATTTTTGTTGTGTCTATTGCTTTGACATTGATTCCATTCTGCCTCAGCTTGTCATAAGCCCGGGACGCTGTGAACCACTTGTTTTGTACACTCATATAGTCCACTTCTTTGTCTCCGTTCCTTACCGCAAGCCGGTCAAACACTACGTCAAGCGGTGGTATGAAGCATATGCCTACATACTCGCACTTAATCTGTTTCAGGACCCTCGCAAGCTCAAAGGCAAACTTGAACGTGACGCCATATACAATACCCTCGAATAGAAGCACGTTTGGCTTGATAACTCTAAGCATTCGGATGATTGTATCTCTGAGCAGGTTCTTATCTGTGATATATCCGTCTACTCCTCCGGACATGGCTTGGTCATACCTTCCGATAATGGCAATCTTTCGTTCATCATCCCAATGATACTCAATATCACGCTTTGCCACCTTGATTGACCTCACCTCAAAATTGCCTCTTTCAATGAACTGTCGTATAGTAGTGGTTTTCCCGGTGGCATTTGTACCTCTGAGCTGAATTACTTTCATACAAGCTCCTTAATGTCGTATACAACTTTCTTTATCTCGTCCACTCCTAACATTGACTTGATATCTTCCTCTTGACTGTCATCGTATGTGATGATTACACGTTTCTTAGCAAGTCCCACTTCTCCGTTCTGCGTGTATTCGGCTATCTCGTCATCATTAAATGGCTCCGGCTCAAAATCTTCTGTAAGCATAGTCAGCTCAAAGTCTCCGAATCCAAAGTCAGTCATATCAAAGTCATCCATGATGGTCTTTAATTCCTCACCCAAAAGGTCGTTGTCAAATCCGGTGTTGAGTGCTAGCTTGTTATGAGCTATGACATAGGCTTTGCGCTCCTTGTCCGTGAGGTTGTCGAGACGTATAACAGGAACTTCCTTCACGTCATCCATTTCCATGGCCGCAAGGAGCCTTCCGTGTCCCTCAATGATTACATCATCCTTCCATACAGCTATGGGGTCATTGAATCCGAACTTCTCGATGGACTTCTTGATGCCCTCTACTTGGTCTGCTGTGTGTAGTTTTGCGTTGTTGGCGTATGTCTTGAGATTTTCCTTCGGTACATACTCAACTGTCAGTTTCTTGCTCTTCATTTGTATCCTCCTTGATTATGTATTCTATCTCTGTTTACTTCCTGAGATTACAGCAATCATCTTTGTTGTGATTAAAATGTTCTTTCCAATACTCGTATGCCTCGTCTTCATCCTCGCATACTGTCATTTCCTTGAAGCCAGTTATCTTGCTTATATAATATTTTTTCCGGCTGAGTGGCATATGCTTGTATCCGTTGGACTTGAGAGTGTATTCCGAATAGTCTATATCAAACCACTTCTCAATCCATGAGTTCACTCGTAGGAACTCTATACAAATCTTGTCTATTCCAAGGTTGTTTAGGATATTAAAATCAATGTACTCCGGGATAAATGGGCTGAGTCTTAGCTGTACATCAAATCCTGCTCCCTGCAACTTCTTTATAGCCTTAATTCTTTCGCTTGGCACAGATGCCTTCTCATATGTCTTAGACAGCTCATCGTCTGTGGTAGTTACTGTTACCTGTATATGAGCCAACTCTTTATCCATCAGCCCTATATACTCATCATCTGCCACCATAGCTGACTTTGTGACTATGAGATATGGGACTCTGTATCGGTTGAGGAGCTTGATTGTCTTCCATGTAGCCCGGTACAATTTCTCTATGGGTTGAAAGCAATCTGTCATTCCACCCAACCTCACAGGCCTACTCCGGGGTAGCTTTTGGACTTCTTTTGATATCTTCTTAATATCTGCGACAGATGGGCTCTTTGGATTCCACAGGCCTCTGAAATCAAGCAAAGACTTCGCATAACAATAACTACAATCATGAGAGCAACCGCAACCATAGGTGTCTAACCTAGTTGGATAGTTGCACTTATCACCCTCGTTGCCCTCAACTGTCTTCCCTATGCTCTTGAAGTCCTTCATCTTCATCCTCCTCCGGCACTCCACACATCAAATCACACAATTCTTCCGGTGTTAAATCAGTAAATATTGCGCCCATTTCTACCGTGAAAATCCACCCCCGGGATGCCCAATAAATACATCACTTTGTTCGAGATGGTGTTTTTTTTATTTTTTTTGGGTAGTTTATTGTCTATTGCCAAAAATCAATTCTCGACCAAATCTGAGTGGTTAGAATGCATATAATTTTTTTCCAAAAAATAAAGCCACCACAAGAATTGCTTCTCATGATGGCTCTGGCTCTATGGCTCTGGCTCTATAACGAATGGAATCTGTCTTTTGCACTTCTTACAGTACAACATCAGCTTTCCGTCCTTCTTATATGCTATTAACTGACCGCAGGTACATTTGACCGGCTTGCCCTTATTGTACTTCATATTGTTATTCTTCGTCAACATCTTCCTCCTCGCCATTTCTCGCAACACTCTTAAACATATCCATCATATTCATTGTTATCTCCGCTTGAAATTCATCCTGTACATTCCTCAACTTCTCTGATAACAGCATTCCTCCGGGGATGGTTTTCAGTGTCTCTTCATCCGTTCCAATAGCTCTAATAGCCCCGGATATTAACGCCATAGCCCCAAAAAGTTCTATGCTGTCGTGCTTTTCTCTTTCCTGCCCCACTTTTCGCTGTTGTTCTAAGGCTTTGATAGCCATATCATAGGCTTCTTTTAATTCCTTTGAATTGTCTTGCGGAATTTCTACAATCAGTTGGCGTTCTACCCATAACCATTTAATTGCTTCTTTATTTGTCATTTTGCACCTCTCTGTAATCCATCTCATCATCCTCTACTTTTTCACATTCATCACAACAACCACAACAATAATCTCCATCGCATTTTTGTGAATTATATGCCCATTTACTTACACTCATTCTTCATCCTCCTCTTTAAATGGATTAAATGGACATTCTGGGCAATAACAAACCAAATCACCATGTTCATCCATATAATAATCATCCCCTAGCCCTGTACATTCATAACAATAATCAGCTTCTTCATCTGTCATTCGCTATCACTCCCCTCTATAATGGTTGGTGCATCAAATATCAAAGCAACCGCTCCGCATAATCCGTTGATTGTATCAGTATTACTTAATCGCTTTGCCTTTTCTTCTATTGCCTTAATCAAACTATTAGCATCAATCAGCCTTCCGTGATGCTCTGGGAGTGATGTGCCATTCTTTAATGCTTTTTCTAATTCCTTTTCACCCCTTGGGCTTAATGCTAATCCATATCTTTTAATCTCTTCATAAGTTAATTTGTTTATATCAATCACTATCTCCATCTGCGTTTACCTCCATATACTTGTTATCCACAACTTTTAGTTTGCCCAACTTTGTTAGTTTTCGGCAAAGCACTTCTGCATAAAAACTTTGATTATTATCCCAATCTTCTTCAAGTATTGCCTTAACTAACCAATCACCTAAATCTTTCCATTGTTGCAACTCTTTCAACCACTCCGCAAGCTGTCGGTGTTCTTCCTTACACTTATCAAATGGACACCCATCACAAGGAATTGCTTTATACAATTCTTCTGTTTGCCTTTCATAATGCTTTATTGCTTCTTCAAGTGTCATTCTTCACCCTCACTTTCTTCTTTGTACTTGTCGATAATATTTAAACTATGTCTGTATGCGTTTTCCATCTGTATATGTGCATATATCTCATTCAAGTCTGATACCCCCATAGCAATTTGAAATTGCTTATCTGCCAATTGTTTTATCTCGGCTCCTATCTTATCAAGTACATCTTTAACCGCATCTTTATAACCTTTACTATATTGATTTCTATCATAGTTTAAGGCTTTTATCAGTTCTTCTTTTTCAACATTGATGCCAACAGCTTGACTAACTTCTGCAACAATCTGATTCTCTTCTTGCTGATGTATTTGATTGAGTATATCATTTACATAAACTTCTACTGGACTCTTATACATCTTCATCACCCCTTTCAATGTTTGCAGTTTGGGCATTATTTATAATATCAATAACTATGTTATACAGATTAAAGCAACGTGCATCATAGCTATTCCCATAGCATCCGTGTTCTTCTCGACATTTTTCTATGCGTTTATTTATTTCGCTTATAATAGAATCAGCATCTATCAGCCTTCCGTGTTGATTAGGAAGTGGTGTGCCATCGGCTATTGCATATGCTATTTCATCATTTTGTTCCTCACTTAAATCTCTCCCTTTAACGATGTATTCCATCAGAGTATCTGATACTTCAATCACTATCTTCATCAGCGTTTACCCTCCCTAGCTTTTAGTCTCGCCCATCTTACCCAACAATTAAGGCATTTATTGTCACAGTTTTCTTCGCAGATTTTTTGTTCTTCCGCATCATCCATCAAATCATCACAGCAAATATCAAGGTCACAATCTACAAGGAATTGTAATATTACTTCATGGATTTCTCTATGAAGTTCCAACTCTCTCAACCACTCTGCAAGCTGTCTGTGTTCATTGGCACATTCTTTACACTTGATTCTTGTTGACATAGTGCCATCATTTTTCTTTCTTGCTTTTTTCTCTAATTCTTCTGCTTTTTCCTTACAATGTTCGATTGCTTCGTCAAGACTTAACATTGTTATCACTCTCCTTATCATCTATACTTTCACCACAATCCTTGCAGATATTTGTTACAAACGTCACGCATCCTGTAAATGACCATCTGTCTGTCTTGTAATGCTTATAGGGTTCTAACCAAAATGCTCTTTCACACTTACTGCAAGTGTGGGGCAATATTGCAAATCTATTATTTTTTATTGTCATTTTTCTACCTCCATCTTTGCTCCACAGTTAGGGCAATACTTATGTTCCCCCACATATCCAATATAATTTTTATCACATTTTGAACATCTATAAGCGTGTTCACTATGTCCCTCCGCATACCATCCATCATCTATCCACTTCCCTATCTTCGGCTGTGGTGTGACTGATGGTAAGGTGCATAGTTTCTTAAACTGCCATTCATATCCTTGTATTTGTCCTTGTTCTGCAACTCTAATGGCTTCTTCTCTGCTTATATAATCCTCGCAAGGCTGTTGCTCTAATGCTTTGATAGCCATATCAATAGCTGTTCCATAACTCCCATTGTGGTAAGATTTTAACTTTTTAAGACTTTCTATTACTTCTTCATTCGTCATTCTTCTACCTCTATAATCTTTCCAGCTTCATATCTACATAATTTGCCATTCTTTGAGTAGTAAGGGCATAAAACTGCATTATTCTGTGCACTATTAGTCCTTCCATTATGATAAATATATAAAATATGAGTTTCTTCATCTGCTACAATATCTTCTGTAAAGTCTACATACTCTATCTGCTCTTGTTCAGCTCTGCTTTCCAAATTTTCTTCTGTACATCCTGTACAAAAAATTAAACAAGTTATTAAAGCGCATAATATTAGTCTTTTCATTCTTCTACCTCCTCCTGTTTGTTCTCTTTGATTTCACTATGTCTACTCCGTTACTGATTAAAATATCCTTAATGGTGTTGGTAGACACTCCACATAATTGAGACATAACCTTGATTTGCTTTTGATTATCCTTTGCCATCCTGTATTGATACACCACTTCCTCTTGCGTCCATCCTCCTGCAAGGTTGACTCTCAACTTGAACCCCTTGCAAGCAGGATATGAATCACGTTTATATTTGGCTGTGGTGTTCTTCCACTTAGGGCTCCTCCATTTGCTCTGCTTGCTTGGTTCTGTACATTCTTTTCCCCAAAATGTTTCATCGTCACCATCATGATATATACAATCTTTGCATTTAAACATTTTCATTCTCCTATCACATATACTTCTGCTGTTCTACGTCCAAACTGTATCGCCTCTTCATATGAGCCCATATAGATATCAATTACATTGCTAGCCATTCCCCCGGTGTCGTGTATGTAATAATCACCATATCCCTCAATATGCACCCATTTATGCCATAATCTCTTGTCATTGCAGGCGGCTGTATACCCAACTTGTGGGTATACTCCATCTGCACATGGGCTTCCGGTCTCGATATATGCGGTGAGCTCGAATATTCCCATGCTCTGACCACTCTCTCGCTCATTTCTTGGCGTTTTTATTTCCTCTGTGATAATTTCCTCAGGTGCATCTGTTAAAGTTGAAATTTGAGGCTTTTCGTCCATGAATAACTTTTCCGGTACTTCCTCGACCATCGAATGAGGTGTTAAGTTGATTTGATAATCAATATCCGGATTCATCATCAACAACATCGCCAACCATATCATTCTCCCAATGCCCTCCTCTCAAGTTCTATGAGGTTATTTGAATTGTCCCCGGATGTGATAACCTCCTTCTTGTCATTGGATGGGTATACACTTTGCCATCCTCTTTCGATTGCAGTGTTGATTAAAGCTATCTGCCCGGAGGTTGAGTTGCTTAACTTCTTTACCTTCAGTATGAATAGCTCAATCGCCCTCGGTGTCATAGGTTTTCGCAACTTCTTGCGATGTTCTATGAAGTCCATTATAGCTTTGTTAAGGTCCTCATCTTCCACGTAGGTTTTTGAAAACTCTTTTTGTTTACTTTTTCTAAAAGTATTATCATATTCATTATCATAATCATATTCATATTCATAATCGGCTTTTTTGGGTTTGCTTGGGTTTTTTTGGGTTTTCGATAAACCCAATGGGTTATTTTGGGTTTTTGGTCTCCCTCCCTTTTTCCCATTTTCCTTGTTTCTCTCAACAACCTTTTTATACTTGGCATTATTGTAGTCGATATCGCCCTTCACAACGTCAAATGCTAGTGCAACAGCTATATCCTCAATCTCCGGAGCAATCCCATCCTGCTGATACTGAATCATAAGTCTGATGAGCTTCCCAAACTGTTCATTGGTCAGCTTCTTGAACTTCTCCGCATATGCGGTATAAAGTATCATGCTGTCTTTCATTTGCAGGCCTCCTTACTTGAATGGTAATGTATCCTCTAACCCTTCCGGAATGTTCAGATATCCATCCGGTGCCTTTTCTTGAGGTGGTTCTTGAGTTGTCTCTTGAGCGTCCTTCTTAGCCTCAACAAACTCCTGCTCCTCCACAACTATGTCTGTTGTATACACCTTCTGTCCGTCCTTGTTGGTGTATGAGCCTGTCTGAATGCGTCCTACAACACCTATTTTGATTCCCTGTCTCAAATATTTCTCTACAAATTCAGCCTGCTTACCAAACGCCACTATATTGATAAAATCGGCACTTGGTTGTCCTTCCTGCTTGAAACGTCTATCAACCGCAAGTGTGTATCTTGCAATAGCCATCTGTTCTCCGTTCTTGCCATTTGAATATCTCACCTCTGGGTCTCTTGTTAACCTTCCAACTAATATCACCTTGTTCATTTATTCATCCTCCTTGAGTATGTATCTTGCATAATCCGTTGTTTTTCCGTATCTTGTTTTGCAGGTTTCCATCTGTGTTTCTATGTCATATCCCCTTTTTCTAAGGTCAAATATGATTCCGGACAACCTAGTCACGCCAAACATTTCTTTGGCTGAGTTGTTTGTTACTCCTATTTTTCTATTGTTTCTCATGTATTCTAAGATGTCTTGTGTTGCGCTTTTTCCCATATCGTTACCTCCGTTCTTGGGTTTTCTTTGTCATAATCAACATAGCTCCCATCCATCGACTGAACCACCTTGCAGTTATCGTCAATTAACACTCCGTATTTCACCATTACATCCAACAAGGCCTGCTCAAGGTTCACTAGGTCAACCCTCCTCCTTGTTGGCATATAGAATACAGCTTTGACGTTCACCGGCGTTTCTATTGTGGGTATCCTTGGCATGAACCATCTCGAGTCCTTCTCATACTGCAAGTATTGCTTAGATGGAATCATCCTCGGCTTTCCATTCCGGTATATAATCTGCCCATGGTTCTTCTTTGTTACCGGAGCTATCTTGATAGTGTATTTACAGATAATTCTTTCCAATTTCCTTCATCCATTCCTCTCTGCTATGTGTTTCCTCGTATGTATGCTGTGCTATCTGCTTTAGGTCATAGTTGAGTGCTTTTCCGTTCTTTCCATGCACTCCGTTTGTTCCTCTGTGACACTCCGGGCAAAGGTATACGACAAGCCCAAGCCTGTCTGATACATTCCTCAGCCCATGTCCATAGAAAATGTGATGAACTTCCGGCCTCATTCCGTATGCGTCTAAGCTCCTCTGACACACATAGCAGGTTTCTTTGTTCGTTGTTAAGATGCTTTCCATGATTGCTTCATCCTCTCTAACTCAGCCGGCGTTAATGTCTCAATGCCTAGTTCCTTAGCCTCCGTTACAGCTCCGTCTATCAGCCGGCTCATTTCCTTTGTATCCATCTGATGTGACCCTTTGATATGCCAAAAGATATTGCTACGTTTCGGTGAATCTCCGGTCATGTAGTATCCTCCTGCCGGCTTCGCAAGTACCACTTCCATGCCGCTATCAAGCCAATATTCGTTGTCAACCTTTACTAGCTGATACTTGTTTGTCTTCCAATCCCGAACTGTCCAATCAATGGCGTTCTCATCGTTGTATATGTAGCTGATATTGTCAGACAAAAGTCTGTCGTGTACCTCTGAATCACTAACCCCCAACGCCTCAGCTATCTTATTTACCAAAACATAGAAGTAATTATTGGCATTGAGGCTTCTTTTTTTCCGGTACCGCTTGATGTCAACATTCAGCTCCTCATCCCGGGTGGTGTCGTAGACCTCCGGTGGACTCTCGCATTCAAGTGTTATCAGCCACCGGTTGGTCTTAAAGTCGTGGAAGGGCTGTCCGTGCCATTTTGCCTTCATCCGCTGTACCTCCTAACCAATGATTTCATGTAAGCTCTCTCAGCCTTGTCCGATACGTTGGCAAGGGCTCCCAACTCGCAATCCTTCAGGCCTGAGCCCCACTCTTCATAGCAGGCATCTGCCATCTTGCAGATGTCCCCAAACTCCGGAGCATCAGCCGGCCTCAAAACCGGCTTGCCCTTCTGTATATTCACCTCATCAATCCAAAATGGGCTCTCAACTCCCTGCATACCAAGGTATACTTCAACACTGTCATCGACTCCTTCAAGAGCCCTTATCAACTCAGATTTTGTCATCTTATTTACCTCCGTTGATTAACCTCATCCATTCTCTCAAATTAGATGTCGTCATATCCTCAAGCCTCTTCACCTTGAAGTATTTACATACACCCTCCTCAGACATGCTGTCCGGATTCTTCTCAATAGTTGTCCGTATGCTCTTGAGCTGAATATCTGTAATCTTTTCTGTGGCAGTTTTGTCAAACTTCTCTTGAGCTTTCTGTTCTTCAGTCTTTGCCTCCCCAAATTGATACGCAATTACATCTGTTTTGTTATTCCGGATTACTAGCCTGTTAATGGTTCCTGTCTCGTCATATCCGATTTCCTCCACCTTAAAGGTGTCAAACGTGCTCATTTTGCCATTTTTCTCCTTGAGGTTGACTTTACCCACAGGCACCCATATAAAAGGCGCAGAATAAAGCTCCCTGCCAATACCTAGGTTGAAACAAGCTCTCTTAAAGCTATCGGATGCCTGCCCCTTCTCTTTTTCGGTGTAGGATTCTGTTCCCACGTCCTGTTTTGATATCCACTGCTTCTTATCCTCATCCCAAACAGACACCGTACAGTACAGCCGGTCCCCTATCATCTGATGTGACCTCTGCCAATTCAGACACCCTACTGTTTCGTCAAGGATATTTTGGTCAACCCTCGCATCCTTGTAGAGCAGGAGTGAACACCCCTTCTCTGTTACTGTGGCAACTCTTGCCTCAACTTCATTTGCTGTTAACTTTCTGAATTTCATATATGTACCCTCCTAAAATTTCATGTTGTAATGAATATCCGTGTATATTTGACACAGCTTGTCTAATGTTTTATTGGTATTACTATTGATGGTCTCTACCATCTTGTTTTCTGTGTCAGACCTTCTTACTATCTCCTGCAAGATGGTGTTTGTTGTCTTCTGCTCTGCTAACAAAGTATTGAGTAGGTTATAGAGACTATTGAGCCCCACTATTACATCCGTGGCATCATCTGTCTTTACTTCCTCCGGGGTTTCCTCTTTGATGAAGTAGTCATCCTCATCAAGTCCAAGCATTGTACACAATGTCTCGAAAGAGTTCTTTTCAAAGCGGCCTGCATCACAGCTCTGAGTTATAAATGCGCTGTTCCTTCTTAGTATCTTGGTGCTGATATCCCTCAAGGTCAGCCCCATTTTTCCACTTGCGCCCTTCAAGACGTCCTTCTTGAACTTTTCTCCGTTGATATTTACCATATCCCTTCCTGCTCTTTTCATTCTTCAATCCCTCCAAACAGTAATGTAGATGAAACAGCCCCGGCTCCTGTTCCTAACCCAAACCCAAGTGCTGTAACCACCGGGTTATCAATAGCCTCGCCAACAATTACAAGGATTACAAATAATACAAAAAGCACTAGACATGTATTCCAAAGTTTGTTATTATGGTCTTGGGTTTGGGTGTTGTTCTCCTTCTTGGGTTCAATGCCCTTTTTCTTTATCATTCTTTCACCTCCTTTTGTCCCATCAACATCTCAACCTTTTCGCTTGTAGGCTTTTCGGATTCTAATATGTCGCATATCTTTTCGTTGCCCTCATCGGTAAAATCAAAGATGCTCAACTTCTGAATAGCCCACCATAGATTGTTAAGGATACTTTCAAAATCTCCGTTGCCTGTGGTTTGTCCACTAAACCCAACCAAGCTCTTGATAACTCCGTTAACTAGTTTTGTTCTCTCATAAGCCTCTACGAGTTTTGTTAATAACGTCTTAAATTCATTCATGTTCTTAACCTCCTGTACATGATTCTTTTCTTAGTTTCTCAAGCTCCTCAGTATCGTACAAAATAGGGCTGTTCGGTTTGTAACCGGCCTTCCATGCTATCTTCCTGTCTGTCCGGATTCTAAACACATACATCAGCCATTCCTCCGTGAACCCCATTCTCAGAAGCTCTGACTTTTTCATTACGGGTTTGGGATATGTCATACTTGCTCCTTCCTGTCCCGAATATATCCATTATTCCTTGAAGAAATAATCCAATGGTACTTTGAAGTATTCAGATACCTTCATGAGGCTATCCACGTTGGGTTTTGACTTATCCCACTTGTAGATAGTCCCATTACCGAAGTTACATCTGTTCTCAAGCTCCTTAATGGATATCTTGTTTTTCTTACAAAGCATCTCCACTCTCTGTCGTATCATTCTCTCACCTCCTTCTTCACTCTAAACTGTAGATTGCTGAGGTAATTATTGATGTTGTCCTCCGGGTGTCCGTTCATGTGGTAAATATCCACATATGGAACACCTTCCACGTCCTGTCCATTTACCTTCTTGTCCTCAGCTCCGATGCCAACCACCTTTTCTTCTCTGATTTCACCGTTCCAATCTATGATTACAACTGTTTCTCCGATTGCTACGTCATCAATCAGCCTCTCCTCGGCCTCCAAGAATGGTCGTATTTGCTCCGGCTGTGCTCCGTCTATATCAAGCAACATCTCGTTTAGGCCGTATAAATCCTGCTCGTTGCCCTCAAAGTATATTCTGTTGGTTATCTTCCAACCCTCTATGATGTACACTCCGTTATCTCCGTTGTCCCTGTCGAGATGCCAAAGTGTATCAATTCCTACACTCAGCCCACCACCAAAGTAGTTTCCGATGACCTGACAGAGCCTTGCCCATCCGTAGCAATCCTCATCCGGTGCTCTGTAGCCTTTCAGCTCGCAATACTTGAGAAAAGCCTCAACGCTGTCCCTGCCTCCGTTCCAATGGAGATATACTCCAACTCCACAATTTCTCCATGATTCCTTTGTTGTTATTACTGCTCTGTTTCCCATTCCTTTGTCCTCCTTATTCTTTATTTTGGGTTTGGGTTAATTACAGTGAAGGTCGTGCTTGACCTCTATTATCAAAAGGGCTATAAGGGCCTCCACCTCTCCGGTGCGACAGGCATACACGTCCTTGTCATCTATGCTTGTTCCATATTCCTTCTTGCGATGCTCCTCATATTCCTTGTGATTCATGCTCAGAATCTTTTTCAAACTCTCAAGACGTCCTACCAATGATGCTTTGTCCATTCCTTTGCCCTCCTAAAATTGTTCATAATAGAATTTGCTCTCGGTCTCAGTGCTCCAAAACTCTGTCTTGAAGAGCTTCACCTCGACCTTGCACTTGACTCCGTGTACCTCAACGACAGCCGGGCAGATTTCCGGTGACATCTTTTCGTACCATACAGCTCCATCCTTGAAACAGTAGGTCTTGTAATAGCATCCATAATCATCCATAGGTGAAGTATCCAATACATAATCGTGATTGTGCTTACTTACAAAGGCCATCTTGTCGCTCATGTACTCCTTGTATCCAACTGTCATATCCATGTCCTCCTTATTCCCATGATATCCATTTGATTTCCTTGTCGTCCTTGAAGAATCGGGCGACTGTACGCCATCTTGTCTTGTATCCGTCATAGGCCTCCATCACGCCTATGGTTATCTCATCTGCACCAATTTCCTCAGCTATCTTTGTGACCTTTGCTCTCTCTTTGTCTGTTACAGACATTCCTGTTATTCTCATAGACACCTCCTATATGAAATCTGATATGCTCATCCCCGGAGCCTTCCAAGGACAGCTTGGTGAATAATCTCCACGAGTGGCTGATGGCGTGTATCTGTCCTCAAATTCCCATTCCTCCATGTCATCGTCATCCGGCTCCTCCTCTATGATGTCCCACCTGTAATCGCCTTCACCGTTAATCCAAATCTCATATTCTTCGCCATATTCATCTGTGGCGTTTGTATAAAACGCCCAAACCTTGTCATTGTCCCAATCATCTTCCTCAAACCTCTCTATGGCTCTGTGGAGCTCCGGGAATTCCTTGATGTCGCTATCCTTCTCAAAAATGTGATTATTTGTCATATCGTTCTCCTATCTCCCGGAGCTTTTGCCCCTCCGGGTGGGCTTGTTGGGTTTGAGTTTACTGTTCTTTCCAAATAGCAAGGCCGGATGGTATCTCGAGTGCCGGGTGTCCGTTGTATGTAACTGTTTCCTTGATGAAGCTCCTGCCTGCTAATATATTGACTATTTCCTGCGCCTGCCTCTTGGTGAGGTCTATCCAAAGGTATCCTGCCCACCAAATAAAGTGTTTCTCATCTGCGGTTGCTACTGTATCCTTAAAAACCTTGTATTCAGCGTTCTTCATATGCTTATCCTCCTATACTGCTTTTCTGAAATATCCTTCTTTGTGAAGTGCCTCGAAAAAACTTCTGTATGCGTATCCGTCATCACATACCCACTTGTATGCGCCTCTGCGGTATCTGTCGTATCTTGCTACCCTTCCATCCTCGAATAGGTAAACATCTGTCTCGACTTCTATGGCCTCTCCGGCCTTTATCGCTCTTGTTAGTTCCTTCATATCCTTATCCCTCCTGCTCTACCTTGTAAAAATAGGTCTGTACTGTTATCCACCTGCTACCGGTGCTCATCTGAACTTCGGTCATTCTGCCGGTCTGTCGTGATGCGGTCTCTGCTATTGAATACGCCTTGTTTATTGAAGTGCCCTGATAGATAACTACCGGCGGTATGTTCTCGAAACTTATTGCCCTATATGTCATATGCTTATCCTCCTAACAATATGCTAAGTATCTTTCACTATCTTCTATCTCGTGAATGTCTGTAATGCATCCGCTGTACCATCCGTAAAAACGCCTTCTTGCCTCATCCTCATCTATAGCCGAAATGATTGTGTAGTCTTCCTCGCCATCGAACTTATACCAAATAATAAACTGCTTCATATGTCCTTCCTCCTTCTTAGAATGTATTTGCTATTCTGTATCCGATACTTAACAAAACGCTTCTGAGTAGTGTATCGTGGTCTAACTTCTTAGAATCCTGCATTGCTACTATGTCTGTTCCTACTTCTTCACCGTCTATGTAGTGCTTTTCGCTTGCCCATACCTCATTGCCAAACATCTTTGTTTTGGTGAGGTGGATTATGAAGTGGATGTGCTCGTATTCCTTTACTACTAACTGATACACTGCGATATCCTCATCGTATTCAACCGGCTGTTTTACGAGTGCTATGTCGTTCCACTCAAATCCGCTTCCTTCTTCCTTTAACTTATCAACAAGTACCTTCTTCATCTGCATATTATTCATTCCCTTGTCCTCCTTCTTGGTTTTATTGGGTTTGGTGTTGCATTTTTTTCGATTATTTTCTATAATGTCTTGTAGAAGCCCTGTATTTATTGGACTCCTATGAAGTTATTGGGTTTTCTGACCCCCCGGGAACCTCCCGGGAATTTAATCATATTCGATTTTATTCTAAAAGTAAAGCTGTTTTTTTCGACGGTGTCTTTTTTGTGGAGGTGATTTCATGGATTACACCAATAAAATCAAGGATTTTTGCAAGAAAAAAATATTACTGTAAAGCAATTAGAACGTGATTTGGGATATTCCAACGGATACATAATCACGTTGAAAAACAAGATACCTTTAAATAGAATGTTGGAAATATCGAAATATCTGAATGTGCCATATGAGGCTTTCATTCCGGATGAGTACAAACAAAAAGGGACCCCTGAGGTCAAGAGTCCGCTTGTGTACGATATTATGGAGATGGCAACTGAATGTTCTAATGATGAACTTGAAAAGATTATTGAGTATGCTGAGTTTGTTCTATCCAAGAGATGACCTCTTGTACAATTTTTTGTTGTCGAAAAAGTGACAAAAATCACGCCCCGGAGCCCCAATAAATACAGGCATTTCTTCGAGATGGTGTTTTTTTTGATTGCGTGGAACCTTATTCAGCTAAGGGGGTAAAACACGGAATTTTGGCAAACTGCTGCCTTAAAATGCGTGTCAATTTTCGCAATTTTGCGATTTTTGCTGTTGGTTTTCAAACGCTAAAAAATGGTGTCCCGGAAACCCAATAAATACAGTGATTTTTGCGAGGTGGTGTTTTTTTTATTTTTTTGACCTATTTATCAGCTAAGCTCAAAAATCAATTCTCGAACAAAACTGAGTGGCGAGAATGCGTGCTAATTTTCGTGAAATGAGGAAAAGTGCTATGGCAAAGGCAAAATACACTTACAATCCAAAACGCAAAGAGTGGTACACTTTAGTCTATGACGGAACATATACCGCCACCGGATTGAAGCACAGAAAAAGGATTTCAAGCAAAAAATCATCCGCTGACCTTGAGAAAAAAGTGATAGCATTCAAACAGGAGCTTGTTGAAAAAGGCTCAGCCCGGGCTTGTCCGTACACCTTCGGTGAATATGCTCAGATATGGTTAAGTACAAGCAAGGCAACTAAGGAACAAAACACAAGACGTATGTATGAGAGTGTCCTCAGCTCTTGTTTCAATGGAGTCAACCATATACCTCTTGTTTACATTACACATACACACTTTCAATCGTGTATCAACGAAAAGCACGAGCACCCCCGAACTTGTCAGCAGATATCTATCACCTTTAAGCAGATAATTAAATCAGCCGTTAGGGACCATTATTTGCCAAAATCTGCCATTGAAGATATCTTGACTGATATTTCCTTGCCCAAATATCAAAAGCCTCAAAAAAGGCCTCTAAGCCCACTAGAAAAGCAAGCCATATTCAGTGCTGACCTTGACCCACGAAAAAGAGCTTTCATTTCAGTCTTGTATTATTGTGGACTGAGGAAAAGTGAAGCCCTTGCCCTCACTCCGGATGATTTTGATTGGGGTGCTCAAACTGTATCTATTACCAAAGCGTGGATAAACAATGTGAATACGCCCTCAATAAAACCTTATCCAAAATCTGATAATGGAATCCGGGTTGTGCCAATACCGGATGAGGGTGTACAATACATAAGACCATTTATTGAATCTTGCGATGGTTATGTGTTTCGTGGAAGTCAGAGACTAATGACCGAAACTTCCTACAGAACCATGTGGAACTCAATCATTACATCACTCAATATTGCTGTAGGGTATAACCCTCAACAAAAGAATCCTAAGCCGGTACGCCCTATAAAAGGTCTGACAGCTCATGTGTTCCGGCACAATTATTGTACAGAGCTATGTTATCAAGTGCCCACACTATCTACAAAGATGATAGCAAGGCTCATGGGTGACTCAGAAAGAATGGTATTGGAGGTGTACTCTCACCTTGACGAAAGCAAGGAAAATGTAGCCGCCGCAATTAACAATATTTTCACCCAAAAGTGAATTTTCAAAAGTGACTTGTAACCATTTTGTAATCAAAACCCTTATAAAGCCACTGTTTTAGCCAATTACCTAATGATTCGTAATCAGTAGGTCACGGGTTCGAGTCCCGTCAGGAGCTGTCCCAGAAAAATCGTTGTAAGTGTCTATTTTACACGTAATCGTAATGATTGACCTGTCTTTTAAAGTTGGTCAAAGTACCCGAAAGTACCCATTATTTCATGTAATCATTTTGTAACCATAATACTCATGTAATCATCTTGTAACCAAAAAAGAGCAGGCTGTTACACCTGCTCTTTCGTCTTATATACTCTTCAATCTGTCAATAGTCGCATTATAGAGTTTTGGAACCAATACCCCGATTGTATCCATAAGCTCATCTATTACCATCATAACATCTTCCGTATCAAGTCCTTGAATTGCATCTGAAAACTCACTCCCACTATCATATCTTACTTGCTTGGGTGGTTCTGCAAATGAGTATGTTGGTGGCTCCGGAGCTTCTTTGGGATACATTTGGTTGAGTATCGTATAATACGCCGACAACTTTATACAAGTATTGGCATCCGGATTGCGTTCACCTTGACACTCTGCTATAGCATCAAGCAGGTCTTGCTCTTTTATCAAGGCAAACACCCCCTTACATTGATTCCATCTTGCGGATGACTCTCTGAATGTCACTCTTTACTTCTTCGGGTGCTTCCTGCATGATTTCTTTCAACTCTGCTACTGTGCCCTCATGATATGAGTATCCATCGCCTCTTGAATAGTCTCTGTTTGAGTAGTTTCTATTGGAATATCTGCCCATTGAGTCACGTCTTGCATTTCTACCTCTTGCATAACTACGTCCATCAGTAGCCATAGCATAATCATAGTTAGGCATTCTGTTGGGATAGCTCCCACTGTAGCCTTCTTCCTCATAAGTCTCTATGATTTTATCAAGGTTCTTTATGGTATGAGTTAACTTGTCTACTACATCAAGTGAGCCTGCTGACATATCCTTCTTGCCATATTCTTTGAGTTCATCACATAACTTTTCTTTGATTTCATAAAGTTCTTTCATATTGCTATCCTCCTTCCTAAGCAACCCTGTTAATCACAAGGTTTGAATTTTGTACTGAAATTACAGGTGTAGGCGTTGTTGCCGGGTCATCCGTTGTAGCGTCCACATATCTGACACCTACTGAGAAGCAACAGCCTTTTGGTACAGTAATGATTGCTGTACTCGTTACATTCCCATAGATATCTACCGCAGACGGCTCAAAGATAGCCCTGCTAGTGAGTCTTGGTTCTCCGTTCACCGTGATTGCCACAGCAACCGGAGTTACAGCCCCACCTGTTGGGATAGCAATATTCCCATTGTATGTAATTTGATAACGTGCAAAACAGTTGTTGGTGCAACCTCTTAGAATAAAAACCCCGGTTTCATCTTCATGGTATACATAGCCTTTATTACATGGGATAGAAGCTGTGAACAGTACAGGGTTATCAAGAGATACATTCTGTACTTCATTTGCTAAATATTCAGCCATAGGTCACACCTCCCTTTAGAAGTTGTTACCGCATCCACATCCACAACCATTGTTGTTGCAAGTGAATATAGGTGTTCTTCCATATACAGGTGTGCTTGGTACAGGACAGTTAGACAGTCTGTTATAAAGCGCATCTACCTCATTGGCAAAGCCCTGAGATATGAATGCGTTCTGAGCTGTCTGAGAAGCCTGAAGGTTTGCCATTGTAAGCTGATTCTGAAGGTCAGCTATGCGGTCATTCTTAGCCTCAACCTGCGCCTTAACGCCATCTAATTCAAGCTGACAGAGCTTGTCGAGAATAGCCTGTGTATTAGCTGTCTGATTAGTAAGAAGGTCACGAGTATTGTTTGCGTCAGCAAAACGTGTCTGATTGCCCTCATTCTGAATGATGTTCTGAGTCTGACATGAGGCAAGTCTGTTCTCACAGCAACAATCTGCAAACTGCTGTGACAGCCCGAATATCTGATTCATGTTCGCCATCTGACGTGAGTTTGCTCCGATTTCAGCCTGTGCAAATCCATTGGAGATATTTGCATTGACGCCGGCGAAACCTCCGCAAAGTGCGTTCTGAACATCTCCGAAGCCTGTTGTTACACTGTTCTGTAACGAGCTGATAGCTGAGTTAGTGGCCGCATTCTGAAAGCCTCCGGTTGTAATTTCAGCCTGATTCATCCACGGATAAAGCATTGCGCCATCAGCCGCAAAGCCTCCAACGCCTCCACCGAAGCCTCCGAAGCCATTGCCCCATCCATTTCCGGCAATAAGAAGCAGGAGTATAATCCAACCCCAATCACCTCCAAAATTGCCCATACCATTGTTTCCACCATACATAGGTGTTACAGGCATTACCATTGAGTTATCATCTGTTAAAGCCATAGTCTTTTCTCCTTCCTTTAACTTTTTAAGGTCAGCGACATCTACAAACCCACTAAGGGCAGATGCCGGTGTATATTTAGCATTGCGCATTGCTATTTATTGAATAAGTTTCTATACATTTGATTCGCTTGATTTATCTGTTGCTGAGTGACTTTCCCGTTGTTTACAAGGTATTGAGCAACACTCTCCGGTGTATTACAGTTCTGAGGTATTCCGAACCTTTGAAGAATCTGCTGAGGGTTCTGTGATAATTGATTTATCATTTCGATTATGTTAGCCATCTGCCTCCACCTCCGGTTCAATGATTCCTTTTATCCTGTTAACTTCCTCTTGGAGCTTGTTTAAGTCTTGTTTAACCTTGTCTATTTCTGATGTATTTACACAAGCCTCAGCCGGTGCTGACTCTTCTTTCACGAGCTTAAAAACCTCAAATGTAGGCCTGTCGAGCTGTGAGAAACCCATTGTTTTTACATAAACATAAGGTGCGTATTCATCTATGAAGGTTACGCTGTTTCCATGAGCTACAGGATAATTCTGAGCCTCATTGACGTTTCTTACCGGGATAAACCCACCATTTTGTATCTGCTGAGGTTGCTGTTGTGGCATATTTTGATAATTGAAATATGGATAATTCATATAGGCCTCCTATTTTGTCCAATAAAATTGTGGGATTTCCTGCGAGCTGTCCCACGAGTCATACAGATTTCCGTTTATTACAGTAGCAACGTGTCCTCCGAACCCAAGCACATAGACTCCCACCGGGTTATCCAAACAAAACTCCTCTGCCGTATAACAATCCGGGCAAGTGCTCGGGATGTTTTGTCTATAGAATCCGTTCATGCGAAGCACCGAACCCCATACAGAATCCGATGAGGGCATATCAGCCATCCGGTATCCGTTGGTTGCCACTTCTTCATAGGCATCTTCCCATGTAATGTTTAGTGCCTTTGCTAGTGCTCTTACAGCACAGTCACCCACCGTTCTTTGGGCAGGGTTAGGGTTATAGTTGATATACATTGTATAATCTCCTTTATTCACTCCTATTCTTGTGGTATTATAAAGTTATTATCACGCTAATTTAGGAGGTTTTATTATGAAGGAAGTATGGAAAGATATACCAAATTATGAAGGAATGTACCAAGTGAGTAACAACGGAAGGGTGAAGAGCTTTCGCAAATCAACAAAGTTTCATTGTAAAAATGAATACTTTTTAAAACCGACTGTTATCAACTCGGGATATGGAGTAGTCACTTTGTACAAAGACTCTACCAGACGCAAATTTCTTGTTCATAGGTTAGTTGCTGAGGCTTTTCTTCCAAATCCAAACAATTATCCTCAAATCAATCACAAGGACGAAAACAAACTTAACAACAATGTTTGCAATTTAGAGTGGTGTTCTGTCGAGTATAATAATGCCTACGGAACAGCACGAATACGTTCTGTTGAAACAGTTAGCACGCCCGTTGAACAGATGACTTATGATGGAAAGCCGATAGCTATATATCGCTCAACCAAAATTGCATCTGAAATTCTCGGAATAAATAGAGGCACGTTGAAATCAGCCATCATAAAGCACTCCCAATGCAATGGATATTATTGGAGATATTCTTCTCATACTTTTTAATTCCTACATGAATAATTTTGCACTAAAAAAGAGCCATACACGAGCAAGTGAATGACTCAATTTCGTATATCTTTTGTACAGTTTTTATATAAAAAGCCGCCCACCCGGAAAATAATCCAAGCAAGCGGCTCCACAGGAGGTTATTACAAATGGCAGAACAGTTTGTCCTGACACTTATAAACTATGTTTTTAATTTGCTGAACTGATAGCCCGAATTCTTCGGCAAGTGGCTCGAATGTAACTCCATCGCAAAGTCTTCTTTTCATGATAGCTCTATGCTTTTCATTGAATATCCACGCATCTATCAAGTCTGCAATTTCTTCTGTTGATTTGTTGAAACTTTCAATGTCTATTCCTTTTATTTTCATCTTTTCTTTCTTCTACGGGTCCCTTTGCTCTTGCCCCGGCTTTTTGTTCGTGTCCGGGTTCTTGTTTTTGTTACTCTAATATGCGCCATTATTTATATCTCCATCATTTCCAATATAATTTGCGTTACCATCGGTGGCATCTAAGTCAACTGATGTAGAGTCCGTATCCGAATAATCATACTGACACCACTCGTATAGCCATATAGCATTACTAGCAAACATCAATATTATCGTTATAACAAGTGCTATTATCAGCCTTTTGGTATGTCTTTCGTATCTTGCCATCATACCTTCAAATGCAATATATGGTACATCTTTTTCCATTTCCCGAACTCCTTATCATTTTACATATACTGAATTTCCATTCTTACAGCATATCCATCCGCTTGGTATCCTCATCCAATATGTCTTTCCTAGGTCTTTCACCTCAAGACAAGTTACCCTTGTGCCATCCTTTAAAGCTCCGTTGTAAAAAGCGTGCTTCTTGCCATCCGGGGTGAGGTTTGCATATCCAACCAAAGCTCCGTTTGGAGTCCTTCTCACGTTGAGAGATGACTTGACTGATATTGTATAGTCCTTGCCAATAGTATATGGCTGTTTTACCACGCTATTTGCCAAATCCTGCGACTTTTTAGAAGCACTTGAGGATTTATCAGCCTTCGTCTCTTTTTTCGTTTCTGAGGCTTTCTGCGTGGTCTTTTTCTCATCATCATAAGGTGGTATTATATATCCTCGTATAAAAATACCATTGACAGTCACATCACGGTTGCCAATAGATTTATTTTTGTTGCCCTCTCTTACCATGATTTTATTCTTAGTTACAGATATAACAATTCCCACATGGTCAGCAACACCTTTGTTATCGCCTTTTCCAGAGTCCTGCCAATCATACATGATGATATCGCCAATCTTTGGTGTATATGAATCATCCTCTACCCATATGCCCTTTGCTTTGGCTTTTTCAATCATCTGTGGACAGGAACACTCGGATATGTCAGAATATCCGTTCATCAGAAATACTGCGGATACAGTAGTTGCACACCACGCATCTGTAGGCTTGACCTTATATCCTCTTGGAAGTGGTTTCTGTGCATTATAGACAGACAGTATCTTCTGATGTCCTTCTTCACCCTTAAGGTTATTTATGGTTGATACTATATCACTTCGCTTCATAGTCATCCTCCTTGTTTCCTGCATCAGCAAGTCCTTCTCCTATGATATAACCAATTACTGTTGCACCTGCCATTATCAGAGAAGCAACTTGAGTTCCAAGCTGTTCATCTTTCCATATAAACACAATCAACATTGTTACGAAAGATGCGACAGCCATCCAAAACTTTCGACTTGTTAGTTTTCTTTTCCAATTCATGTTTTATACCTCCTTGCTGAAATATTCTAATTCTTCTATTTTTCCTGTATCACACCACACATTATTGCTACCAAGAAGCGACTTAACTTGAGTAGGAGTAAGTTGGTAGGTTTGAGGTGTTGCACCGATATTAACCACTTGCGCTCCGATTGTAGGTGTAGTACCTACTGCATAAACGTCTCTATCAGATATCCATTCACCCTCAAGCGTTTCGCCATTGTAAGAAGCAT